>VFQO010005048.1_pt1 | contig 54287 bp, 55 predicted proteins | sample 3512331 | NCBI WGS metagenome assembly VFQO01 (sample SAMN10412371, study PRJNA504923) | tailings metagenome | isolation source: Replicate 3 from Balatoc abandoned mine | place: Philippines: Itogon, Benguet | collected 2017-08-28 | reverse complement strand
CCGAAATCAAAACCAAGAATCCGTCTTTGTCACTTCTTTAAGTAATCATCAATAAGTGTCATGTTCGGCGGGCGGGTGCGGCTTCGATCCGGGGCGGGCGGGAAGGCTTCCGAAGGCGATGGGAGCCGGGGGGCGGGTGGAAATGTGATGGCTCGCGCGCGGGACGGGGCACCAGCATGGTTGAACGAAACGCCGCCACCCGTGTCCAACCGCTCCGTGATCCTCCGCTTCTGCCTGTTCCTCGCCCTGCTCCTGCCCGCTGCGGCGCCGCTCGCCGCCCAGACCGCCGGCGGGACGCTGTCCGAGAAAACCCTCCGCGACATCGTCGCGCGCGAGCGGGTGCTCTTCGAGCGCGCCGAGCGCGAGGGCGACGACCTCGACGAGGCCTGGTTCGCCGGCGAGGCGCGCGCCATCGCGAGCAGCTACGACATCCTCATCCAGAAGAGCCCGGAGTTCGCCGCCGGCTACGTCGCCTACGGGCTGTTCCTCGGCAAGATCGACATGAACCGCGCCGCCGTCGCGATGCTGCTCAAGGCCAACAAACTCGACCCGGAGATCCCGCTGGTGAAGAACCAGCTCGCCAAGCACCTCGCCGAGGACGGCAAGCCGCTCGACGCGCTGCCCTACCTCACGGCGGCGATCGACCTCGCGCCGCGCGAGCCGCTCTACCATTTCCACCTCGGCAAGCTCCTGATGGAGGCGCGCGAGGATTTCATCGCGCAGGGCGGCTGGACCGCGGCCGCGATCGACAAGTCCATGCTCGAGGCTTTCCAGCGCGCCGCCGACCTCGCGCCCGGCGAGCTCTCGCTCGCCTACCAGCACGCCAAGGCCTACTACGCCATCGACCCGCCGCGCTGGGAGGAGGCGCTCGGTGTCTGGGAAAAGATCGCCGCGCGCACGCCGGCCCCCGCCGCCCAGCAGCTGACCAAGCTCCACCGCGCCAACATCCTCGCGAAACTCGACCGCGCCGCCGAGGCGCGCGCCCTGCTCGACCAGGTGACGGACCTCGAGCTCGTCGCCGAAAAACAGCAGATCATCGACGCCCTCGCCGCCGCCGCCGCGAAGGCCGTGCGACCCGCCGTGGAAAAGACCGGCCCGCTCGAACCGAAATCGTGAGCAAGGGCGGGGGCGCGGGCGGCAATTAGCGGGTTTCGCGTAATAATCTTACGGGTAGGGCGGACCGGCCCGGTCCGCCGCGTGCGCGGTGGGATATTCGCGGCGCACCGGGCCGGTGCGCCCTACCCCACGCAGCAAACGTTTAAGTGCATTGCGCGAGACTCAACCTTTGGGCGGCGCGCCAGCGCGCAACCTCCAGGTCGGGTTCGCGCTCGCAGGACGGGCCGCCATCCCGCTCGCGGCGCGCACGGAGTGCGCGCCCTACCCGGTGGAACGCGTTGACCTCAACGCGTTCTTGAACGGGCGCGTTGGGGTCAACGCGCACCACCGTTGCGCGACAGTGCGCAACCTACAGCCGGCACTCCTCCGCGGCGTTCGCTCGGCGCTTGCACGGCGGCGGGGCGGCTGCCACTTCCTGTGCATGGCATTCCTCAACCGGCTCGAGCGCATCTTCGGTCGCTTCGCGATCCCGAACCTCTCGCTCTACCTCGTCATCGGTCAGGTCTTTTTCTGGAGCGTGTCGTTCCTCGGGTTCTTCGATCTCGAGCGCATCGCGCTCATGCCGGCCGCGGTGATGCAGGGCGAAGTCTGGCGTCTCGTCACCTACCTCTTCCTCCCGCCCAACGCGCACCCCGTCTTCATCGCCTTCGCGTGGTATATCTTCTGGATGATGGGCTCGGCGCTCGAGCAGCACTGGGGCGTGTTCCGCTACAACCTGTTTCTCTTCACCGGCTGGGCGCTGACGGCGGCGGTGGCGTTCCTCTTCCCCTTCAACTACGCGACCAACGTCTTCCTCGCCGGCAGCGTCTTCCTCGCCTTCGCGTTCCTCAACCCGAACTTCGAGCTGATGCTGTTCTTCATCCTGCCGGTGAAGATCAAGTGGTTCGCCCTGATCCAGGGCGTGATGTATGCCTACACGATGATCGCCGGCGGCTGGCCCGTGCGGCTCACGGTGCTGGCCTCGCTCGGCAACTTCCTCCTCTTCTTCGCCGGCGAGATCGTCGACCGCCTGCGCACCGGCCGCCGCCGCATGGAACACCAGGCGCGCGTCACCGCCGCCCGCTCCGCCGAGCGCGAGCCGCGCCACCGCTGCGTCGTCTGCGGCAAGACCGATGTCACGCACCCGAAGGAAGACTTCCGCTACGGCGACGACGACCAGTGCTACTGCTCCGAGCACCGTGGCGGCAAACGCCCCTGAGCCATGCCCGCGCGCCCGCAGACCGTCGGTGAGTGGCTGCAGTGGGCGATCCGCGCCTACGCGCGCCAGAAGCTTTCGCTCGGCCAGGTCGCCGACAACGCGCACGACGAGGCGCTCTACCTCCTCCTGCGCACCCTCGATCTCCCGCTCGAGAGCCCGCCCAGCGTCCTGCGCCGCAAAGTCACGGCCGAGCAGGCCGCGAAGCTCGCGGAAGTATTCCGCCGCCGGATCGACGAACGCGTCCCCGCCGCCTACCTCACGCGCGAGGCCTTCCTCGGCGGGCACAAATTCTACGTCGACGAGCGCGTCATCATCCCGCGCTCGTATTTCGTCGAGCTGCTCCCCGCGATCGCGGACCTGATCGAATGCAGGGCGGGGTCGCCGAACCCCGCCGCGAAAAAGAAAACGCGGGCGAAGCAGGCGGGGTTCGGCGACCCCGCCCGACAGCAAACACCGCGCCGCACGATCAAGCGCGTCGTCGACGTCTGCACCGGCTCCGGTTGCCTGGCCGTGCTGCTCGCGCACCAGTTTCCCGCGGCCAAGGTCGATGCGATCGAGCTTTCGCCCGACGCGCTGGCGGTCGCGAAGTTCAACGTCGCGCAACACGAGCTCGCCCGCCGCATCACGCTCCACCGCTCGGACGTCTTCGACGCCGTGCCGCCGGTGAAATACGACCTGATCCTCTCGAACCCGCCCTACGTGCCGACCGGCGAACTGCGCGGCCTCGCCGAGGAATTCCGGCGCGAACCGCGGATGGCGCTCGATGGCGGACGCGACGGCCTCGACATCGTGCGCCAGCTCCTGCGGCAGGCCCGCGAGCGCCTGCAACCGCACGGCCTCGTGACCCTCGAAGTCGGCCAGGCCCGCGGCGCGCTGGAGCAGGCGTTTCCCGAACTCGACCCGCAGTGGCTGCACACGCAGGACGGCGAGGACTGCGTCTGCGTGATCACCGCCGCCCGGCTGCGCGAGTGGGCGGGTTGAGGCGCGCGAAGTTGAATCGTAGCGGCGTTGGAGCGCAGCGACAACGTGGCCACCCCGCGGCCACGCATTAGCGGGACGCTCAAGTGCGGCTGCATTTGGGCGAAACCATGCGATGAAGAATCACCGGAAGGAATGCCGATGCCGGTGGTAGGGCGGGACCGCTGGGCCCGCCGAGAGCAAGTTACGGCGGGCCCAGCGGTCCCGCCCTACCACACGTGGCGGCGCTTCTTCCGGTAATTCTCACTTGCTCACAAATCGCCCTTCGCGCCGGTGAAGAATTTCGCCGCGCGCGAGAGGGCGGCGGGGTCTTGGCGGACGTCGCCGGGGCGGTTGCCTTCGCCGGCGAGCAGGCCGGCCCAGCGCATCTGCATGTAGCCGGCCGTGAGCCGGAGCGTGTGCTCGAGCGGCGCGGCGAAGGTGAGGTCCGAGTCGCTCAGCGCGGTGACGCCCCACAGATTTTTCCCGGCCATGCGCGCCTTGAAGTCCCAGCCCGGCGCGCGCAACCACGCGGTCCAGTGGTCGAGATAGAGCTTCGTGGCGGCGGAGAGCGAATACCAGTAGACCGGCGACACGATCACGAGGTCCGTCGCCGCGAGCGTGTGCTCGAGCAGCGTGCGCGCGGGGCCGTCGATCGCGGGCGCCCACGGCGCCGCGTCCGCGTGGCGCAGATCCGCGAAGGGCGGCAACGGGTGCTCGTCGAGGGCGAGCCAGGTCTGCGCCGTGCCGGCGGGTAGCGTGGCGGCGGCGTGGCGCGCGAGCGTCTCGGCGTTGCCGCCGCGGCGGGCGCTGCCGAGCACGAAGACGAAATGGCGCGGTGCGCCGTCGGTCGGGGAAACACTCATGCGCGCAACGTGCCGCGGGCGGGTGGCGGCGCAAACGTCGTCGCCCGCCGGCACCGGCACAGCGAACTCACTCCACCTTGCGCACAGGGAGGCCGGCGGCCTGCCAATCCTTGAACGCGCCGGCGTTGACGACCTTGTAGCCTTTTTCCGCCAGCGCGGCGGCGACGCGGCCCGAGCGGTTGCCGGAGCGGCAATAGAGGACGAGCGTCTTGTCCTTCGCGCCGTCGAGGATTGCCTTCCACTCGGCCTGCGCGCCGTTGAAGTCGCTCATCGGCAGAAGGAGTGCGGGATCGGCGACACCGGATTCCTTCCACTCGGCCGGCTCGCGCACGTCGATGAGGACGGCGCCGGCGGCGACGAGTTGGGCGGCTTCGGCGGGGGTGGCCTTGGCGACATCGGCCGCGCAGGCGGAGGTGAGAAAGGAGCAGGCGAGCAACAGGGAGGCGAGGAGGCGTGGCATAGAGCGAAAGCTACGCACGGTCCTCGGCGGGGCAAGTGCGACGGCGCGGGGTGGGGCCGGTCTGTGACCGGCCGCTTGATTTTCGCGAAGGGGGGTGGCTTCGACGACGTTCTAGGACCGGTCAAAGACCGGTCCTACGCCAAAGGCCCTCGCGGTTCAGTTGGCGGGCTTGTCCGGCGAGACGACGAATGAAATGCGGATGAGACCGCGCCAGTCGTAGGGACCGTAATCGACCGCTTGGTCCTCGGGGAAATGCCGGTTGAGCGCCGCGCGGATCTGCGGCTGGAGTGTATCGGCGCGGCCGTGGCACAGGAGGCATTGCGGCGTGATGACGAAGGGCCGATAGACGCGGAACTCGACGGGTTGGCCGGGGCGCTCGATCTTTTGCAGCAGAGGCTGACTCGCGGTGCCGTCGCTCTCGCGCAGCTTCGTGCGCACGTGTTCGAGGGCGGCGAGGTCGGCCGCGTCGGGGGCGTTGCGCGGGTTGCGCACGCGGTAGCTCGTGAGCTTGAACTCCGTGACGCTCGGCTTGCCCGGCTGCGGCGGTGGGATGTTCAGCTTCTTGAGGTGCATGAGGTCCATCGACTCGTCGAGCCCGACGGTGGCGAGCGCCCGATCCACTTCGCGCATGAGGCTGCCGCCGACGAGGTCGGTCAGCTTCAGGCCGGACTGGCGCAGCGTCTCGGCCAGCGGATCCGAATCGTCGACCCAGGAGAAATTCATCTCGGGAGCCGGGTCGGCCGCGCGGGCGAGGCCGACGAGAGCGAGCAGTGCCATCCCAACAACGCGCGCTTTCATGATGAAATTATACACCCATTCGCGCGCGGTGTCTTGGCGTTCGCAGGCCAAGAAATGCGCAGCGAAGTCTGGCGGGGCAGGGTCCGGTTTAGCCACGCCTCACAGCCCTACCTCATGCAGCCAAGGTGTCAGCGCATTGCGCGAGGCTCAATCGTTCGCCGCCGGGCGGCGGGCGACGACTTGGACGACCGCGGCACGGCCGGTGTGGCCGCCGCCTTCGATGACGTCGCGCTCGAGTTCGGCGCCGTGGACGAATTCCAGTCCGGGCAACTCCGCGCGCAGGAGCTCCAGCGTCGGCAGCAGCGCGGCATCCTTCGGACCGCCGGTGCCGAAGGCCAGTTGCGCCGGCGTGTAGGCCTCCATGACGAACACGCCGCCCGGACGCAGACCGGCCGCGGCGCGCGCGAGCACGTCGCGCCGCAACGCCGGCGGCAGGTGCATGAAGATCGCCACGATCCCGCTCCACGCGCCCGGCGCGATGGTGTAGCGGGAAAGATCCGCGACCTCGGTCGCGAGGGTCACGCCGCGCTGCGCGGCGAGTTCGCGCGCCTTGTCGAGTCCGGCGGCGGAGAGATCGACGGCGGTGACGGCATGTCCGCGTTGCGCGAGGAAGACCGCGTTGCGGCCCTCGCCCTCGGCGAGGCAGAGCACGGGCCCGGCCGGGATGCGGTCGGCGACGGTGCGGAGAAAATCGTTCGGCTCCGTGCCGAATACGAAGCCGTCCGCGTTGCCGTAGCGTTGATCCCAGAATTCCGCGCCGTAGGAGGTCGTCATTGGAGAGCGTTGAAAATCCAGCCGATGATGGTCGTGCCGACAAGCACGACGCCGGCGAAGGCGGCCAGCAGGCGCGTGGTCATGACGCCCCGCAGCATCACCAGTTCGGGGAACGACACGCCGACCGCCGAGAGCAGGAAGGCCAGCGCCGTGCCCAGCGGCACGCCCTTGGCGACGAAGGCTTCGAGGAGCGGGATGGTGGCGTTGGCGCTGACGTAGAGCGGCAGGCCGGCGAGCGCCGCGAGCGGCACGGTCCACGCGCCGCGTCCCGCGAACAGATCCTCGAAGAAGCCCGCCGGCACGAAACCGTGCAGCCCCGCGCCGAACGCCAGCGCGGCGAGCAGCCACGGGAAGATCCGGCGCAGGATGTGGACGCTCGTCCCGGCCGCGTCGCGCAGCCGCGCGCGCCAACCCTCCGGCGCGGGCTCGTCGTCCTCCGTGCCGGCCGCGGTGGCGAAGCCCGGCACGAGCCAGCGTTCGGCGCGCAGGAGCGAGAGCGCGAATCCGCCCGCGATGCCGAGCGCGATGCCGGCGCCGGCGTAGGCGAGCGCGAGTTTCCAGCCGAAGGTCGCGGCCATGAGCGCGACGGCGATCTCGTTGACCAGCGGCGACGTGATGAGGAAGGCGAAGGCCACGCCGATCGGGAAACGCGCCTCGACGAACCCGACGAAGATCGGCACCGACGAACACGAGCAGAACGGCGTCAGCGCCCCGAACAGCGCCGCGGCCGGATAGCCGAGCAGCCGGCCGCCGCGGCCCTCGAGCCGGGCGCGGAGCTTTTCGTGCGGCAGCGCGCCGCGCACCAGCGCCATGATGAAGGCCACGCCGAGGATGAGGACGGTGATCTTCTGCAGGTCGTAGACGACAAAATGCAACGCCGCGCCCGCCCCGGCCGCCGGATCGACTCCGGTGGCGGCGACGACCTGGTCGGCGATCCATTCAGCCCAGCGCCACATGCGAAATTACTTTATCACGTCGGCGGGGCAGGGCAATCCGCCCGCCGGGTCACTCCTTGCGCTTCAAGCTGCAGGTGTTGAGCCCGAACGGCAGATACGCCGGGCAATACCCGAAGAACGCGGTGAGCAGCGGGACGAGCCCGACGAGGCCCCACCAGGATTGGTAGTAATAACCCGCGCCGAGGATGGCGCAGCCGAGGATGAGGCGAACGACGCGGTCGATGAATCCGACGTTGGTTTTCATGGGTGGTGGCGGGTTGGGGGTGGAGCGAAGCGAATCAGCGATCCCGGGGCGAACAGACCGGCCAGCCGGCCTTGTCCCAGTCGCGCAGCGAGCCGGCGTTGACGGCATCGTGGCCTTCGCGGCGCAGCAGGTTCGTCGCTTGCCCCGAGCGCAGGCCCGATGCGCAGTAGAGCAGCAGGCGCCGGCCGCGGTTTTGCTCGAGGAACGGACCCCATTGCACGCGGTCGCCGCGCAGGTCGCTGTAGGGCAGGAGCCACGCGCTCTTGGCCACACCGCTGGCGGGCCACTCGGACGGCTCACGCAGGTCGATGAGCACGGCGGTGCCGGCTTGCAGCGCGGCCTTGGCGTCATCGAGCGGCATGCCCGGACGGGCGAGGATTAGTTGCCGCACGAACAGGAAGACGAAGAACGCGGCGAGCAGGAGCAACAGGACGTTCATGTGGCGGGCTCCTCCGGGCGGTTGTTGGCCATGAAGTAGAGCACGGGCACGGCCAGACGGCTGATGAGCAGCGACGCGATCTCGCCGAACATCAGGCTGACCGCCAACCCTTGGAAGATCGGGTCGGCGAGGATGACGCTTGCGCCCACGACCACTGCGAGCGCGGTGAGCAGCATCGGGCGGAAGCGCACGGCGCCCGCCTCGATCACGGCGTCGCGCAGCGTTAGCCCGTGCGAGCGGCGCAGCTCGATGAAATCGACGAGAATGATCGAATTGCGCACGACGATGCCTGCGCCGGCCATGAAACCGATCATCGAGGTGGCGGTGAAGAAGGCGCCCATGGCCCAGTGCGCGGGCAAAATGCCGATGAGCGAGAAGGGGATCGCCGCCATGACGACGAGCGGCGTCACGTAGCTGCGGAACCAGCCGACCATGAGCATCGCGATGAGCACGAGCACGGCGGCGAAGGCGAGCCCGAGGTCGCGGAACACCTCGAGCGTGATGTGCCACTCGCCGTCCCACTTCAGCGCCAGCGCCTGGCCGTCCGTCGGCAGGTTGAGGTGGAAGATCGGCAGCCCGGCCTCCGTCGCGCCGAAGCGCCGCGCATCGAGCGCGCGGATCTCCCGGTCCGCGGCGAACATCGCGTAGGCCGGGCTCTCGACCACGCCGGCGGCGTCGGCGGTGACGTAGGTCACGGGCTGGAGGTTCTTGTGGTAGATGTTGCGCTCGCCCGTCGTGCGTTCGAGGCGCACGAGTTCGCTCAACGGCACCAAGGGGGCCGCCGGATCGCGGTCGGAGCGGAGCTGGAGCGCGAGCAAGGCTTCCGGGTGCGCGCGCGCGGCGGCGGGCAGTTCGAGCACGAGCGGCACATCCTCGCGTTCGGCGGGGACGTGGAGCAGGTCGATGGCGGAGCCCTGCGCGGCGAGACCCAGCGCGGCGGCGATGGACGCCTCGCTCACGCCGTGCAACGCGGCCTTGGCGCGATCGACGACGAAGCGGACCTTCGGCTGCGGCGCCTCGACATACCAGTCGAGGTCCACCACGCCGGCGGTCCGCGCGAGGATGGCGCGGATCTCCTGGGCCAGCGCGACGCGCTGCTCCTCGTCCGGGCCGTAGATCTCGGCGACGATGGATTGCAGCACCGGCGGACCGGGCGGCACCTCGGCCACGGCGACGACGGCGCCGTGCTTCTCCGCGATGGCGGCCACGAGCGGACGCACGCGCTTCGCGATGGCGTGGCTCTGGTCCGAGCGTTCGTCCTTGCCGACGAGGTTCACCTGCAGGTCGGCGACATTCGGGCCGCGGCGTTCGAAGTAGTGGCGGACGAGGCCGTTGAAATTGAAAGGCGCCGCCGTGCCGGCGTAGATCTGGTAGTCCCGCACCTCGGGCACGGCGCGCAGCGCCTCGCCCATCTCCTGCGCGATGCGGGTCGTCTGCTCCAGCGTCGTGCCCTCGGGCGTGTTGAGGATGATCTGGAACTCGGACTTGTTGTCGAAGGGCAGCATCTTCACCTGCACCGCGCCGAAGGGCACGAGGCTCATCGCCGCGAGGAGCAGGAACGCGATGCCGCCGAGGAACACCCAGCGCCAGCGGCGCACGTCGAGCAGCGGGCCCATCACGCGGTGATAGAGCCGCGTGAACCAGTCGTCCGGCGCGTGGTCGTGGTCGAAGGTCAGCGCGGCGCGCCCGGCCTCGGAGAGATGCTCCTCCGTGACCGCGCGGCGGCGCAGCACGCGGATCGCCGCCCACGGCGTGACGGTGAACGCGATGACGAGCGAGAAGAGCATCGCCGCGGTCGAGCCGATCGGGATCGGCCGCATGTAGGGCCCCATCAGGCCGCCGACGAACGCCATCGGCAGGATGGCGGCGATGACGGCCCAGGTCGCAAGGATGGTCGGGTTGCCGACCTCGTCCACCGCCTCGAGCGCGACCTGCGTGAGCGGCTTCTGCGCCGCGCCGGGCAGGCGGATGTGGCGGACGATGTTCTCCACCACCACGATCGCGTCGTCCACCAGGATGCCGATGGAGAAGATCAGCGCGAAGAGCGTGATGCGGTTGAGCGTGTAGCCGTAGAGGTAGAACACGAGCAGCGTCAGCGCGAGCGTCGTCGGGATGGCGAGCAGGACGACGAGCGACTCGCGCCAGCCGAGGAAGAACAGGATGAGCAACGCGACGCCGAAGACGGCGATGCCCATGTGGAGCAGCAGCTCGTTGGATTTCTCGGCGGCCGTGTGGCCGTAGTCGCGCGTGATGGCGAGGCCGACCTCGGCCGGCAGGAGCGTGCCGCGCACGCCGTCGACCTTGGCGAGGACGGCGTCGACGACGTCGATGGCGTTCGCGCCCGGGCGCTTGGCCACGCTGAGCGTGACGGCGGCCTCCAGGGGATTTTCGATTTTCGATTCTCGATTTTCGATCGGGGCGCCGCCGCGGCCGTGGAGGACGTAGTTGGCGGGTTCCTCCGCGCCGTCGAGGATGGTGGCCACATCGCGCAGGTAGATCGGGCGATGCTCGAACACGCCCACGACGACCGCGCCGACTTCGGTCGCGTCGCGGAGGAAGGTGCCGGTCTCGAGGAGGACCTCGGTGTTGGCGAAGGGGCGCGAGCCCGCCTGCACGCGGCGGTTGGCGGCTTGGAGGGCGGCGGTGACCTCGGCCGGCGTGAGGCCGCGTGCGGCGAGGGCGGCGGGTTCGAATTGCACGCGCACGGCGCGACGCACGCCGCCGATGAGCGTGGTCTCGGCGACCTGCGGGACGGATTTGACGACCTCCTCGAGCTGCGCGGCGAGGCGGCGGAGTTCCAAGTGATCGTAACGCGCGCTGTGCAGCGTGAGCGCGAGGATCGGCACGTCGTCGATCGAGCGCGGTTTCACCAGCGGCGCGCTGACGCCCCGCGGGATGCGGTCGAAATTGGCCTGAAGCTTCTGGTTGAGCCGGACGAGGGCGGCCTCGATGTCGGTGCCGACGACGAAGCGCACGATGACCAGCGCGCCGCCGGGGCTGGAGGTGGAGTAGAGGTATTCGACGCCCGGGATCTCCCAGAGGAGCTTTTCCATCGGGCGGGTGACGCGGTTGGCGACCTCGGCGGCCGTCGCGCCGGGCATCGCCACATGGACGTCGATCATCGGCACCTTGATCTGCGGCTCCTCCTCGCGCGGCAGCTGCCAGACGGAGAAGAGACCGAGGAGGATCGAGGCGAGGATGGCGATGATCGTCAGCTTCGAGCCGACGAAGGTCGCGGCGAGACGGCCGGCGATGCCGAGCGGAGCGGGCGCGGGCTGGCTCATGACGCGGGAGTGACCGGAGCGCCTTCGCGCAACCCGGCGGGCGGGGCGCTCAGGACAATTTCACCGCCGTCGAGACCGGCGAGAATTTCGGTGCGGCCATCCTCGGTGCCGCCGGTGCGGACGAGACGCAACACGGCGCGGCCGTTTTCGACGAGGAAGACGCGCTCGACTTGGCCGAAGCGTTGCACGGCCGCGGCGGGCACGAGCACGGCTTCCTCGCGTTGCGTGGCGACGCGGACGCGCAGGTATTGGCCGGAGCGGACGGTGTCGGCCGGCAGCGCGAGCGAGACTTCGCGCGTGCGCGTGGCGGGATCGGCGGCGGGGGAGAATTCCTCGACGCGGCCGGTGAAGCGGGCGCCGTTTTCGCCCAGCAAGGTCAGTTCGTCGCCGAGGCGCAGGTTTTGCGAAGCGGTCTCGGGCAGGTGGGTCTCGGCGCGGAGGCGCGCGGTCGATTCGAGCGCGAGAAGCGGCAGGCCCGGGGCGGCGAGGTCGCCGGCGCGGACATGGCGCGCCGTGACGACGCCGTCGAAGGCGGCGCGAAGTTCCGTGTGCGCAAGCATCGCTTCGGCCTCGCGCAGGGCGGCGGCGGCGAAGTCGGCCCGGTCGCGGGCGAGGCGGGCGGCCTCGGTCGTGCTCACGCCTTGGGTGGCGAGGGCGGCTTCCTGCGTGGCGGTGCGAGCGGTCTCCGTGGCCGACGCGCGCGCCTGGGCGACCCGGGCCTGGATTTCCGGCGCGTCGATCCGGATGAGCAGGTCGCCGGCGGCGACGCGATCGCCGAGGGCGACGCGCAATTCGGCCACGCGCCCCGTGACCTTGGCGGCGAGCGTCGCGCGCTCGGCCGGACGCACCGTGGCCGGCACTTCCAGCCAGCGCGTGACGGTCGCGCGTTCCGCGGTGGCGGTGCGGACCGCGACCGGTTCCGCGGTGGCGGCGCTGGCGGCGGGTTCGCGCCGCGAACAGCCGGCCAGGACCAGCAGCGAGAGGGCGAGAAGGGAGACGGTGCGCATGGGAGGTTTCAGCGGCGGCCGCCCCAGTGGATCACGTCCTGCTCATCGACCCAGCCGAGCTTGTGGAGGATGAGTGTCGGCAGGCAGAAGCCGGTGAAGACGGACTGGACGAGGTTCAGCCCGACGAAGGCCGGGACGAGGAGCCAGAGCGGGTGGACGAAGTGGGTGAGCGCGACCCCGACGAGGGTGACGGAGCCGGCGAGGAGGCGGATGAGGTTGTGCGTCGTCATGGGTTTGGAATTGACACTATATGAGCATAAGCGCATATACTTGCCATGATGTCAAGCTCCTGTTTCCTGCGCCGCATGCCCAGACACCGTCCGCTCTCCGAGGATGCGCTGCAGCTCGTCGCCCACCGTTTCGCCGTGCTGGCGGAGCCGATGCGGCTGCGGCTGATCCAGGCGCTGTTCGACGGGGAGAAGAACGTGACGGAGCTGGTCGCCCTGACGGGCGGCACGCAGGCCAACGTCTCGCGGCACCTCCAGACCCTGACGGCGGCGCACATCCTCGCGCGCCGGAAGGAGGGCCTGCAGGTCTTCTACCGCATCGGCGATCCCACGATCCCGAAGCTTTGCGAACTGGTCTGCGGCAGCCTGGAAAAGACCCTGACGCGGCAGGTCGGGCAGTTGAGCGGCGCCTGAGAGGGCAATCAACGGCGACGCGGGCGCGCCGGCTGATCGATCGGCAGCTTGAGACGCTGCAATTCTGCCTGGGCGAGAGTATGCTCGGAGAATGCCGGCAGGTCCGCGGCGATCGCCTGCTGAAAGGCGTGGTGGGCGGCGCGCAACTCACCCTGAAGCAGCAGCAGCGAGCCGGAGAAGAAATGGGCCTCGCAGAGGCGGCCCGCCCGCTCTGCCACCGGGGTGAGGTTCTGCGCCGCGAGGAAGAGATCTTCCTCGGTCACGTCACCGCGGAGAAAGGATTGGAGCATGGAGAGCCACGGAGCGGTCGTCGGCGGGGGAGGTGGCAGTTCGACCGTCCGGCCGAGGCGCCGGTCGCTCAGCCAAAGGAGCAGCCTCGCGTAGGACGAATCGGCGGTCTCAAGTTCCACGGTGCGGCGAAGCTCGACCGCCGCCGCGGCAAAATCGCCCTGGGCGTAGAAGGCAAGTCCGGCGGCGCGGTGCACCGCGGCGTTGTCCGGGGCCAGGGCAAAGACCCGGCGGAAGGAGGCCACCGCCGATGCGAACTCGCGGGAACGGAAGAGCGCGGTGCCGAGCTTGAAGTGCGCGTCGGGATCCGCCGGCGCGAGGTGCGTCGCACGGGCGTAATCGGCCCGCGCATCGGGCAGGCGGTTGCGGGCCGCATGCCAGTCGCCGCGGGCCAGGAGCGCGTCGGGCGGCGGCGCGGCGTCGCCGTCCGGCAGCAGGAGGGTGAAGTCCGCCGCCGCGAGTTCGTCGCGGCCGAGGGCGGCGTGCGCGCGGGCGCGGGTGAGCCGCGCCTCGGTGTTGGCCGCGTCGAGCGCCAGCGCCGCGTCGGCGTCGCGGACCGCCTCGGCCGGCGCGCCCAGCTGCAGTTGCAGGCCGGCGCGCAGCGACCAGCCCGCCGCGGCGCGGGGTGCGAGGGCAAGGAACGAGTCGAGGTCGCGCTTGGCCTCGGCCCATTTGCGTTGGTTGGAGCGGGCCAGCGCCCGGTTGAAGAACAAGGCGGGCCGGGGTGAGGGGCCGGCCAGCTCCCGGCCGAACGCGGCCTCGGCCGCGGCATAGTCGCCGCGGGAGAAAAGGACATCCCCGCTCTCCCGCTCGGCCGGCAGAGATTGCGCCCGGGCCGATGCGGCGACCGCACCGCACGCCACGCAAAGAAGGACGAGCCACCGCATGGCGCATTGACGCCGCTGGCCCCGACCAGCCGCAAGCTCCGACGCGGGGGCGGGGAAAAGCTGAAGCCGGCCGGGATTGGGCGATAAGTTGCGCTGAATCGATAATGCGGATGGATAAGTCGAACTTATGTAGTGTCCCGGCGTCGTGACTACCCAGCGCCCGCCCGACAGGTTGACTTTACCAGAACTCAACAACCAAATACTCAAATGAACATCAGAATGATGGCTTCCGACCCGAATGCCCCCTACCGCGTGATCGCCGAGCTCGGCCGCGTGCTTTCCAGTCCGCAGCGGGTGCGGCTGCTCCACCTGCTCTGCCAGTGCGACCGGACGGTGGAGGAGCTGGCGGAGGCGATGCACGAGTCGGTGGCCAACGTTTCGCACCACCTGCAGGTGTTGAAGAAGGCGCAGCTCGTGATCAGCCACCGGCTGGACCGCCGCATCGCCTATGGCGCGGCCGACGAGGCCGTGAAGGCGTTCTGGCGGGTTTACCGCGACTTCTGCTCGGAGCGGCTGCCGGAGCTGCGGCTGGTGGCCGGCGAGCTGGCGGCACAGCGCCGCGAGCGCGGCGGAACCGTGGACCGGGCGGACCTGTTGAAACTGCTCAAGGGCGGCAAGGTCGTGCTCATCGACGTGCGCCCGCGCGAGGAATACGACGCCGGCCACATCGCGGGCGCCGTCTCCATCCCGCACACCGAGCTGATGGACCGGCTGAAGGAATTGCCGCGCAACAAGACCGTCGTCCTCTACTGCCGCGGGCCCTACTGCCTGATGGGCGATGCGGCGCAGGAGAAGCTGGCGGCCAAATCCATCGAGGCCCTGCGCCTGGCCGACGGCATCATCGATTGGCAGAGCGCCGGCCTGCCGGTGCGCCACGCCGCGGGCTTCAAGCCTTTGATCAAACGCAACCAACCATGAACGCCCTGTCCCGTCGTCGCTTCCTCAAAATTTCCGCCGGCTCCCTGGCTGCCTATGGAGCCGCCCGCACCGCCCTCCGGGCGGCGGCGGACCGGGTGAACCGGACGACGGAGAGGGGCGAGCGACGGGTGGCGACGTTCTGCGACATATGCTTCTGGAAGTGCGGGGCGATCGCGACGGTCAAGGACGGCAAGCTCTGGAAGATCGAGGGCAATCCGCTCGACCCGCTCAGCCGCGGCCGGCTCTGTCCGCGCGGCACGGGCGGCATCGGGGCCCACTTCGATGCGGACCGCCTGCGCAGTCCGCTGATCCGCGTGAGCGAGCGCGGCGAGGAGAAGTGGCAGGAAGTCACCTGGGAGGAGGCGCTCGACTACATCGCGGAGCGCCTGAAAAAAATCGCCGCCGAGCACGGCCCGGAATCCGTCGCGCTCTTCAGCCACGGCATCGGCGGCAATTTCCTGAAGCACACGCTGAAGGCCTTCGGCTCGCCCAACAGCGCCGCGCCGTCCTTCGCGCAGTGCCGCGGGCCGCGCGATACGGGTTTCGAGCTCACCTTCGGCGACGGCCTCGGCTCGCCCGAGCGCACGGACATCGAGAACGCGCGCTGCCTCGTGCTCCTCGGTTCGCACCTCGGCGAGAACATGCACAACACGCAGGTGCAGGAATTCGCCCGCGCCGTGGAGCGCGGCGCGACGGTCATCGTCGCCGACCCGCGCTTCTCCGTCGCGGCCGGCAAGGCGAAGCACTACCTGCCGATCAAGCCCGGCACGGACCTGGCGCTGCTGCTCGCGTGGATGCACACGCTGGTGGCGGAGAAGCTCTACGACGCCGACTACGTCGCGCAGCACGGCCACGGTTTCGCGGAGTTCTGCGCGGCGATCCGGGATTGCACGCCCGAATGGGCCGCCGCGGAGACCGGCCTGAGCGCCGGGAGCATCCGCGAGACCGCCCGCGCGATGGGCCGCGAGCGTCCGGCCACGCTCGTCCACCCCGGCCGGCGGACGAATTGGTATGGCGACGACGCCCAGCGCAGCCGCGCCATCGCGTTGCTCAACGCGCTGCTCGGCAGCTGGGGCCGCCGGGGCGGTTTCTACACGCCCGCGATCCTGCCGATGCCCGACTACCCGTATCCGGATTACCCGGAGTCCAAGCGGGCGAAGGTGGACAACCCGCAGAAGAAATACCCGTTCGCCAAGGACGCCATCACCACCGGCATCCGCGAAGCCACGCTCACCGGCCAGCCTTACCCGATCAAGGGCTGGATCGTTTACGCGACGAATCTCATCAACGCGCTGCCCAACCAGGCCGAGACCATCCGCGCCATCCAGCAACTCGACCTGCTCGTCGTCGTGGACGTCGTGCCGAGCGAGATCTGCGGCTGGGCCGATGTCGTCCTGCCCGAAGCGACCTACCTCGAGCGCTTCGAGGACCTGCACGTCGGGCCGTTCAAGCATCCCTTCGTCGGACTGCGCCAGCCCGTGGTGGATCCGCCGCACGACCAGAAACCCAACTGGTGGATCGCCAAGCGCCTCGCCGAGAAGCTCGGCCTCGGCGCCTACTACCCGTGGGAGGACATCGAGGACTACCTCCGGCACCGGGTGACGGACGCCGGGCTCGATTACGACGAGCTCAAGCGCAAGGGCATCCTCGCCGGCGAGGACGAGCCGTTGTATTTCGAGGACGGAGTGCCGGCGGAGTTCGACACGCCGTCGGGCAAGATCGAGTTCTACTCCGAGCAACTGGCCGAGGCGGGATTCGATCCCGTGCCGCGTTACACGCCGCCGCCGGGCGGGCCGTCGGGATCGTTCCGCCTGCTCTGCGGACGCGCACCGGTCCACACCTTCAGCCGCACGCAGACGAATCCGCTCCTCCACCAGATGATGGAGGAGAATGCCCTCTGGCTGAACGACACTGTCGCCCGCCGCCTCGAGCTCCGCAGCGGCGACCGCGTCCGCCTGCGCAACCAGGACGGCGTCCTCACCAGCAGCACGATCGCGGTGAAGGCCACGAACCGCATCCGGCCCGACTGCGTCTACATGGTGCACGGCTTCGGCCACACCGCGAAAGGTCTGCGCCAGGCCCTCGGCAAGGGCGCCAGCACTTCCGAAATGGTCACCCGCTACACCGTGGACCCGCTGATGGGCGGCACGGCGGTCAACGTCAACTTCGTCACCCTCGAAAAGGAGGCCTGAGTCATGCGCTACGCGATGGTCATCGATACGCGGCTCTGCGTCGGCTGCATGAACTGTGTGGTCGCCTGCAAGACCGAGAACAACGTGCCGGACGGCTTCTGCCGCGACTGGATCACGGAGAGCGTGCACGGCGAGTTCCCGAACGTGCGCCTGCAGATCCGCTCCGAGCGTTGCAACCACTGCGACCACCCGCCCTGCGTGCACTGCTGCCCGACCGGCGCCAGCCACCAGCGCGAGGGAGGATTCGTCATGGTCACGAAGGACAAGTGCATCGGCTGCAAGGCCTGCATGGCGGCGTGCCCGTATGACGCCCGCTTCACGCACCCCGACGGCTACGTCTCCAAGTGCACCTTCTGCATCCACCGGGTGGAGCAGGGGCTGAACCCCGCCTGTGTCTCGGTCTGCCCGACGCACTGCATGCATTTCGGCGACGTCGACGATCCCGCCAGCGAGGTGAGCGCGCTCCTCCGCACGCGCGCGCACCACGCGCTGCTGCCCGAAGCCGGCTGCCGTCCCCACGTCTTCTATCTCACCTGAGCCCGTTCCCGCCATGACTCCTTTCGAATACACCACCACTCGGAGCAACCCCGGCGTCGATCCAGTCCTCAAGGCCTGGCTCGTCGAGGTGCCGATCGATCTCTTCGCCGCGGCCACCGCCGCCGGCCTGATGGTCTTCGCCGGCCTGCACCTGCTGCGTCGCCGCCCGACGCAACCGGAGCCGCAGATCGCCTGCACCGTCGGACCGCTCATCGGCTTCGGCCTGCTGAGCCTCGGCCTCACGGCGCTGTTCCTCGATCTCTCGCACAAGCTCTATGTCTGGCGCCTGTATCTCACCTTCGAGCCCACGTCGCCGATGTCGTGGGGATCCTACCTGATGTTGCTTTCCTACGGCGCGCTCTTCGTCAACGGACTCGCGCACCTGCCCAGCTCGTGGCCTGTCCTCATCCGGCGTTACCCGCTGCTCGGCCGCGCCGGAGCTTTGGTTTTCGCGTCCCCGCGGCGCGTGGTCGCGCTCGGGGCGGTGAACCTGCTCCTCGGTTGCTCGCTGGGCATCTACACCGGCACGCTGCTCAGCACGCTGCGCGCCCGGCCGCTGTGGAATTCGCCGCTCCTCGGCCCCATCTTCCTGGTGTCGGGTCTCGTGACGGCCGCCGCGTTGCTTTACGCGCTGCTCGTCATCGCGGGCCAGGGCGGGCCGGACACGGGCTGGCGGCGTTTCGGCGCGTGGCTCGGCCGGCTGACCGGCGGCGCGCGGCCGGATCCTGCGCCGGCCCCGTTCTACCGGCAGGCCACGCTGGTCCTGCTCGCGGCCCAGGCGGTGCTGCTCGGGCTTTATCTCGTCGGCCTCGTCACCGCGCCCGAAGTCAGCCAGCGCGCCGCGGCGCTCGTCATCCACGGCCGCTGGGCGCCGCTGTTCTGGATCGGCGTGGTGCTCGCGGGCACCGCGGTGCCGTTCGTCTGGCAGGTGCTCGAAAGCCGGCGCCTCGTGCGCGCGACCATCGGGCCCGCGCTGCTGGTCGCGCTCGGCGCCTTCTTGCTGCGCTACGTGCTCGTCTTCGCCGGCCAGGAAAGCCACTGGCTGGCGCCGCTGGCCGGTCGTTGAGCCGCATCCTGCCCGCCACCGGTCCCGCACTCGCGCCCGCCGCCTCCCCGGCGGGCTTTTTTACGTCCGGAACAAAGGCTGGCTGGTCATTAGTGGATGCGATTGTCGGCGGACACAGCATTAGGACTTATTTATCAGCTTAAATTGTGGCGTGATACGTGAGAGCGCCGCGCCGGTTCGCATAGACCAACGTTCAAACGTTTGTCAGATTGTTTGGGCAAAGACGGCGCGTTCCTTTTCCGGCAACCGGAGGGCGCGCGGTGTTTGCCCGCGGCGGGCGCGGCTCGGAATCCGCCGCGGTCCCAACCTCCCGGGCCCCGACATCACGATGAAATTCACACCCTGCAAACTCGGCGCGCTGGCCTGCCTCACGGGGCTGGTCGCCGCCGCGACGGCGCAAGCCGATATCCTCGAGGCCAACATGGTTAGCCTCCGCGTGCAGCTGCGGGGGCAGCTGCTCGCCGAATCCACCGACTACGGTTCGGGCAACGACCGCCTCGATGACCGCACGGATCTCCGCTTCGCGCGCTTCCGCCTCACGCTCACGGGCATGTTCGACGAGACCTACGGGTTTCAGATCAACACCCAGAGCATCGTCGGCACGACCAAGTCGGGCATCACCGGCTATTCGCTCTCCGCGGCGGACACCGACAACAACGACGCCAACATCCGGCTGCACGACGCCTACTTCATCGCCAACTACAGCGACCTGTTCAACCTCAAGATCGGCCTGACCAAGCTCCCGGTCACGCGCGGCAATCTCGACGGTTGCTTCGATCCGCTCGGCATCGACCGCTCGATGTGGTCGTTCTCCGGCTATGGCACGACTCCGATCAAGGCCAGCCGTGACATGGGTGTCAGCGCTTGGGGCAAGCTGCTCGACGGAAAATCCTTCTACCAGGTCGGCGTGTTCCAGGGCCGCGAAGGCTTCTCCCGCACGACGCATCCGTTCAGCGGCGCGACGGTCAACTCCAGCCAGACGCCGTCGGAGAACTTCATGTATACGGGCCGCATCCACTACTCGTTCTGGGATGCGGAGGCGAGTTCCGGCTACGAGGGCTCCTATCTGGGCGACCTCAAGGTCCTCACCATCGGCATCGGCGGCGCCTACGAGCCTGCCGCCGTCTACAAGAACGTCACCTCCGCCGGCGTCGTCCAGAACAGCGAGACCGTCGACTACACCTACTTCACGGCCGACATCCTCTTCGAATACCCGACGCCCGCCGGCACCTACACGCTCACGTCCGCCTACATCAAGTCGGACTTCGAGGACGTCCACTACACCAACCTCAATCCCGGCGATCGTCTGACCAATTACGGCGGCGTCAACGGCCAGCGCGAAGGCTGGTATGTCCGCGGCGCCTACCTGCTGCCCCAGACCTTCGGCAAGGAAGGCAAGCTCCAGCCTTACGCCTACTACGAGAAATTCGATGTCGCCGCGCTCGCCGGCGTCACCGACCAGACCGTCACCCAGAAGGCCTTCGGCGTGAACTGGTATATCCGCGGCCAGAACGTCCGCTTCACCCTCGAGTATCTCAAGAACGAGTTCGCCAAGCCCACCGGCATGGTCGGTGGCGTCGTCAACGCCAGCAACCAGCCGGTCGATCTCTACACCGAGAACACCAACATCCGCGGCATGTTCCAGGTCGCGTTCTGACCCGCGCCGCATCCGCACCCATCGAAAGGGACATCATCATGATCAAGCAACTCCTCGCCGTCGTCGCGCTGCTCGCCGTCGGCTTCCTCACCTCCTACGCCGCCGACGAAAAGGCGCTGACCGGCCAGGTCGCGTCCATCGACGGCAACACCGTCGTCCTCACCGTCGCCGGCGACCTGCCCTCCTGGGCCAAGAAGGGCGGCTACCTCCGCGCCACCGCGGAGGACGGCAAGCTCATCCTGCGCGGCGCGAAGATCACGGCCGCCGAAGGCAACACGCTCACCGTCACGACGACCAAGGCCAAGGAAATGTCCGTCGGCGCGACCTACACGCTCGGCAAGGGCAAGGCGTCCGCCGGCTGCTGAACCGTTTGTGCTCCCGGAGGGCGGCCCGCGGGCCGCCCTCCTTTTCCCCGTTCTTCCCCCGTCTTCGAGCCCTCGGATCTAACCGGCCCCGCGCCGCACGATCCCCCGGCCGCCAGGGTGCGCAAGGAAACGCGCGCGCCTCCCGTGTTTGGAAAGAAGACCCATGTCCCTCCCGCTTGCCTCGGACGCGTCCGCCGCGTCCCTCTCTTCCGTCGGCGTCACGGCCGCCTCGCCCTCGCTGCCCCTCGCGGCGGCGCGTGCGCTCGTGTTCGCCGCGACCGCGCCGCTCGCCCCCGTCGAGCTCCCGGTCGCCGCCGCCCGCGGCGCCATTCTCGCGCGCGGCGTGTGCGCCCGCGAACCGGGACCGTCCGCCGACCTCAGCGCTGTGGACGGTTACGCCGTGCCCGATGCCGCGCCGCCGCCCGGCGCGGGGTGGAGCGTGCGCGGGGAGACTCCCGCCGGCTCACCCGCCGCCGCGCCGCTCGCGCCGGGCGAATGCGTGCGGGTCTTCACCGGGGCGCCGCTTCCTCCCGGCGCGGGCCGCGTGCTCAAGGCCGAATGCGTCCGGTGCGAAGGCGATCGCGTCATCGTTCTCCGCGTCGAAAGTGCGCACCATTGCCGTCGGCGTGGCGAGAACCACGCGGCCGGCGCGGAGGTCCTCGCCGCCGGCTCGCGCCTCGGTCCGCTCGAACTCGCGCTGCTCGCCGCCACCGGGCACACGGCCGTGACGGTGTTCCCCGCGCCGCGCGTGGCGCACCTCGTGCTCGGCAGCGAATTGGTCGATCCCGCCGCGTCACCCGGCCCTGCGCAGATCCGCGACACGAACAGCGCGCTCATCGCCGCGCTCGCCGCCGAGTCCGGCGCGAGGCTGGTCGCGCAGCGGCGGGTGCGCGACGATCCCGCCGCCGCGCTCGCCGCCGCGCGCGCGTTGCCGGCCCACGACGTGCTGATCCTCTCCGGCGGCGCCGGCCATGGCCGCTACGACATCGCCTGCGACCTGCTCGCCGCGCTCGGACATCGGCTCGAGTTTCGCTCCCTCGCCATCCGTCCCGGCAAACCGCTGGCCTTCGCGCGGCGCGCCGGCGCGCTCGCCTTCGCGCTGCCGGGCAACCCGGTGGCGCACTGGGCCACGTGGCACCTGCTCGTCGGCCCGGCGCTGCGGCGGCTCGCCGGTGACGACGTGCCCGCGCTCCCGCCGCGCCGCCTCGGCCGGATCGAGACCCCGTGGACACTCGCCGCGGAGGAGCGCGAGGTCTTCTGGCCGGCGCGCGTCACGGCGCACGAGCACGGCTGGAGCGTCCGGCCGCTGCGCTTCACCAATTCCGGCGATCTGGCCGGCGTCGCCGGCGCCAACGCCCTCGTCTGCGGCGGCTCGGCCGGCGGCCGCTGGGCGGCGGGCGACCCGATCGCGTTCCTTCCCTGCGCATGAAAACCGTTTCCTCCTTCACCCACCTCGATGCGCGCGGCCGGGCGCGCATGGTCGATGTCGGCGCCAAACCCGAGCAGGCGCGCCTCGCCGTCGCCGCCGGCCGCATCCGCTGCGCGCCCGCGACGCTCCGCCGTTTGCGCGCCGCCGCCCTGCCCAAGGGTGACGTGCTCACCGTGGCCAAGATCGCCGCCATCCAGGCGGCCAAGCAGACGAGCACGCTCATCCCCCTCTGTCACCCGCTGGCGCTCACCGCCGTGGACGTCGAGTTCCGCGTGCGGCGCACCTGGATCGACATTGTCGCGAGCGTGCGCACGACCGGCCGCACCGGGGTCGAGATGGAGGCGCTCACCGCCGTCTCCGTCGCCGCCCTCGCCATCTACGACATGTGCAAGGCCGTGGATCGGGGCATGACGATCGAGCACGTCCGGCTCGAGCGGAAGGAGAAGGCATGAAGATCGGCCGCATCACGCTCAGCGATCGCGCCAGCCGCGGCGACTACGCCGACCTCAGCGGTCCGGAGATCGAGCGCGTGGTCTCCGCGTTGTTCGCCGGGACCGTCGAGTGGCATCGCGTGCTGCTGCCGGATTCGCGCGAGCAACTGGAGCGGGAGTTGCGGCGTCTGGCCGACCGCGAGTGCTGCCACCTCATCCTCACCACCGGCGGCACCGGCCCCGCGCCGCGCGACGTCACGCCCGAGGCGACCCGCGCCGTGCTCGAGAAGGAACTGCCCGGCTTCGGCGAAGTCATGCGCGCGCGCAGCTTCGCCACAGTGCCGACCGCCATCCTCTCCCGCGCCACGGCGGGCGTGCGCGGGCACTCGGTGATCGTCAATCTCCCCGGCCGGCCGGCGGCGATCGCCGATTGTCTGCCGCCGCTTGTGCCGGCGATCCTCGAGGCGATCGATCATGTCGCCGGCGTGCGCTTCACCGCGCGGGCAGGAGGGCTCGCATGAACCGGACCGCCGACCACTCCCGCCGTCCGGCGCTGCGCTTCGATCGCGGCGAATGGTCGGGCGCGTTCGGCGACATCGGCACGGATATGCCGCTGCTCCTCGCGCTGCTGGCGGCGACCGGACTCGCGGCGGGGCCGGTGTTCTTCTCGTTCGGCGTCGCGCTGGTGCTGAGCGGCTGGATCTACCGGCTCCCGATGCCCGTGCAGCCGTTGAAGGCGATGGCGGTCGTCGTCATCGCCGGGCAGGTGACCGGTGCGCAGCTGCAATTGGGCGGGCTGTTGCTCGGTGCCCTGATGCTGGCGCTCGCGATGGGCGGCGTGCTCGAGTGGTTGGCGCGCGTGATTCCGCTGTGGGTCGTCCGCGGCGTGCAGGCCGCCTTGGCGGCCAACCTGGCGCTGGCGGCGTTGCGCCTCGCCGGCCGCGACGGCTGGTTCGGCATCGCACTGGCGCTGGCGGCCGTGGGCCTGATCGTGCTGGGCCGGCGGGCGACGCGTTGGCCGGTCGGATTGCTCGTCGTGCTGGCCGGCGTGGCCGGGGCGTGGCCGCAGCTCGGCGGCGCGCTGCGGTTCGAGCCGCTGCCGGAATTCGTGCGCCGGCCGGACCTGCCGTGGGCGGACTGGCCCGTGGTCCTGCTCGTGCTCGTCCTGCCGCAGCTGCCGCTGTCGCTTTCGAACTCGCTCGTCGCCACCGTGCGCACCGTCGGCGACCTGTTTCCCGGGCGCGACGTGCGCATCCGCGGCGTCGGGGTCACGTTCGCGCTGCTCAATTTCCTCGCGCCCTTCCTCGGCGGCGTGCCCGTGTGCCACGGCTGCGGCGGACTGGCCGGCCACTATGCGCTCGGGGCGCGGACGGGCGGCTCGGTGATCATCTACGGCGCCGCGCTGCTGCTCGGCGGCGCCTTCGCCGGCGGATGGCTCACGGCGCTGGCGCATCATTTCCCCCTCCCGCTGCTGGCGGCGTTGCTGCTGGTCGAGGCGGGAGTCCTGCTCGCGCTCGGGCGCGACCAGCTCGCGGTGCCCGCGCGATTCGCGGGCGTCGGACTCGTCGCGGCCGCCGGCGTCCTGCTGCCCTACGGCTACCTGATCGGGGTCGTCGCGGGCACGTTGCTTCACCATGTGTTCCTCCTCCGCACCCTCCGGCAACCCGGCTGAGCCCGCGCCGTCCGCCCCGCCCGGCTTGCGCGACCAACACGGCCGCGTGATCGACTACCTGCGCGTCTCGCTGACCGATGCCTGCAACCTGCGCTGCGTCTATTGCATGCCCGCCAGCGCGCGCTTCCAGCCGCGCGAGCTGCTCCTGACCGACGAGGAGCTGCTGCGGCTGCTGCGGCTCTTCGCCGAGCTGGGCTTCCGGAAGGTCCGCTTCACCGGCGGCGAGCCGACCCTGCGCAGCTCGCTCGTCGAGATCGTCCGCGCCACGCGCGCGCTGCCGGGCATCGGGACGATCGGCCTGACGACGAACGGCGTGCGCCTCGCGCCGCTGGCGCGGCCGCTGCGGCAGGCGGGGCTCGATGCGGTCAACATCTCGATCGACTCGCTGGTCGAGGACACCTTCGGCCGGATCACGCGCTGCGGCCGGCTGGCGGACGTCATCGCCAGCGTCCGGGCGGCGGATCACGCGGGGTTGCGGATCAAGATCAACTGCGTCGTCTGCCGCGGGCTCAACGACGGCGGCGATGCCGTCGAGCTCGCGCGCCTCACGCTGAAGCACGACTGGCAGGTGCGGTTCATCGAGGAGATGCCGTTCCGCAAGAGCGGCCGCGCGGAGCAGCTGCGCCCGGTGCCGCCGGCCGAAGTGCTGGCCCGGATCGAGCGCGCCTGCGGACCCCTCGAGTTGCAGCAGGACGGCCGGCTCGACGGCGAGGCGCGCGTCTATCGCCTCCCCGGCGCGCGCGGGACCATCGGTTTCATCAGCCCCGTGAGCAACCCGTTCTGCGGCGACTGCAACCGGCTGCGCCTCACCGCCGACGGCGAGCTGCGCATGTGCCTGCTCCGCGACGACGAGGTGCAGCTGCGCACGTTGCTCCGCTCCGGGGCGGACGACGACCAGCTCCGCGCGACGATCCGCCACGCCGTCTGGCTCAAGCCGTGGGGCCACGGCCTCCCGGAGAAAATCCACCCGCGCAACCGCAACATGGCCCAGATCGGAGGATGACGATGAACGACGAACTTTCCGCCCTTCCGCCCCCGCGCCGCATCGACGTGCGCTTCTTCGCCGCGCTGCGCGAGCAGGCCGGCTGCGCGGCCGTGACGGTCGAGACCCGCGCGCGCGACGCGGACGCGCTCTATGCCGAGCTGCAACTCCGCCACGGTCTCGCCGTGCCCGCGGCGTGGCTGCGCGTCGCCGTCAACGACCGCTATGCCCGGTTGCACGATCCGCTGCAGGAGGGCGACCGCGTCGTCTTCATCCCACCCGTCGCCGGAGGCTGACATGTTCGTCCTGCAATCCCATCCGATCGATGCGGTCGCGTGCCGCGGACTGCTGCAACGCGAGGAGGCCGGGGCCTGCGTGATCTTCGAGGGCTGGGTGCGCGACCACCACGCCGGCCGCGGAGTGACGCGGCTCGAGTTCGAGGCCTTGGCCGAGCTCGCCCGCGCCGAGGGCGGGCGCCTGGTGGCGGAGATCGAGCAGCGGCTGCCCGGCGTGCGCGTGCTCTGCGTGCACCGCACGGGTTCGCTCGGCATCGGGGAGATGGCGGTGTGGATCGGCGCATCCTCCGCGCACCGGCCCGCGGCGTTCGCGGCCTGCCGCGAGGCGATCGAGGAGCTCAAGCGCCGGCTGCCGATCTGGAAAAAGGAGCACTATGCCGCCGGTGCCGCCGAGTGGGTGGACTGCACCGCGGAACAGAATCCCGCCGCGCGGCGTGCGGAGTATTTCGACCGGGTCGAACGGCTGCCCGGGGTGGGGGCGACCGGGCTGCAACGGCTCGCCGCGGCACGCGTGCTCGTGCTCGGCGCCGGCGGCCTCGGCTCGGCCGCGCTCGAGGGGCTCGCCGGCAGCGGCGTCGGTGCGCTCACGATCGTCGATCCCGGCCTGGTGGAACGCTCCAACCTGCCGCGCCAGACGCTCTACGCCGAGGGCGACCTCGGGTTGCCGAAGGCGGCGGCCGCGGCGGCGCGGCTGCGGCTGCGCAATCCGCATGTGCAGGTCGCGCCGCACGCCGTCGCGTTCGACGCGGCGCGGGCGGCGGGGCTGGTCGCGGGCCACGACGTCGTGCTCGACTGCACCGACAACGTGGCGGCGCGCGCCCGGGCGGTCGCCGCCTGCCGCGCCGCGCGCGTGCCGCTCGTGCAGGCGGCGGTCTACGGCTTCGAGGGGACGCTCGACACGTTCCTGCCCGGTCAGACGGAGTCGGCCGCGCCGCGTTGGCCCGACGATGCTCCGTCCGAGCCGGGCGGCGCGCCGGTGTTCACCCCGGCGGTCGCGCTGCTCGGGCAACTGCAGGCGGCGGAGGCCGTCAAGCGGCTGCTCGGACTGCCGGTGCCGACGGCGGACGCGACGCTGTTGCTGGATCTGCAGCATCTCACCTTCACGCGCATCGCGCGCGCCGCCCCATGACGATCGAACAGCTGTTCATTTCGCCCGCGCACAACTTCTTCGGCCACCACGGCGGGCCGGCCGGTGCGACGCCGGTGCTCGCCGTCGAGGCGCTCGAGTGCGTGGCGGGAAGGGGCGTGCGCGGCGACCGGTTCTTCGATTACCGGCCGGATTACGCGGGACAGATCACGTTCTTCAGCGCCGAGGTGTTCGCGGCGCTCTGCGCGGCGCTCGGGGTCGCGGGCCGCGCGCCCGGCGCCGTGCGGCGCAACGTCATCGTGCGCGGCGCGGACCTGAACGCGCTCATCGGCCGCGAATTCGAGGTGCAGGGCGTGCGGTTCCGCGGCGCGGAGGAATGCCGGCCGTGTTACTGGATGGACGCGGCGATCGCACCCGGGGCGGAAGCGTGGCTCAAGGGGCGCGGCGGCCTGCGCGCACGGATTCTCACCGACGGCGTGCTGCGCCGCGGGGGAGGAGCGCCATGACCCCGGCCGCGAAGCCCAAGCTCGCGGCGGCTGTGCTGGCCGGGGGACGCTCCTCGCGCATGGGGCGCGACAAGGCGCTGCTGCGCGCGGGCGCGGTGCGCTGGGTGGACCGGCAGTTGGACCTGTTGCGCGCACTGTCGCCGGACGAGCTGCTGCTCTCGGTGCGCGCGGGAGTCGATTACGGGTGTGCCGGCGTGCGGCTGGTGCCCGATGCGACGGCCGAGGCGGGGCCGCTCGCCGGCCTCGAGGCCGTGCTGGCGGCGACGACCGCAGCGCACGTGCTGGTCGTGGCTGTCGACCTGCCGCAACTCGAGTTGTCCTTGTTGCGCATGTTGCACGCGCAGGTGGAGCCGCGAATCGGGGCCGTTGCGTGGACGGAGCGGGGTTGGGAGCCGCTGGTGGGCATCTACCCGCGCGAGGCGCTGGCCGTGGTGCGCGAGCGACTGCGCATTCGCCGGCTGGCGTTGCGGGAGACCGTGGAGCATCTGCACGCCGGTGGTTTGATCCGCCGCGTCGGGGTGCCGCCGGACAGGCAGTCGCAGTTGCGCAACATCAACACGCCGGAGGAATTGGGCGGCTCCAGTCCGGGCTGAGCGCCGGATCCGGCCGTGCCTTGGCTTCATTGGCGGCCGAATGCGCCGATGAAGGGGAATCATGACCGTGCCTGTCACCTCCGGGGAGGCGCTGTGGCGCGAGTGCGCGCAGCAGCTGCCGGCCGCGCCGCGCCTGCTCGCGGAGCTCGGCCGGCTTGTGCGTTCGCCGGCGGCGGGCGCGGAGGACGTGATCGCCTTGCTGCGGCGCGATGCCGCGATCGTCTCGCGCCTGCTGCGCGTCGCCAACAGCGCGGCGCAGGCGCGGGCGGAGCCGGTGGTCTCGATCGAGGAAGCCGTGCTCGCGGTGGGTTTCGCCGAGGTGCACCGGCTCGTCGGCGCGCTGGCGGCGGAACAGATCTCGGACCGGCCGCTGACGCTGCACGGTGTGAGCGCGGCGGCGTTTCGCGGCAACGCGCTCTTCGTCGCGACGTTGATGGAGGAACTCGGCGCCCGGGCACGACTCGATGCGCATGCGTGCTACACGACGGGCCTGCTGCGCACGATCGGCCTGCCCGTGCTGGCGCGCGCGGCGGAGCGGAGCGCGGAGCAAATCCCGGCTTTTGCGCACAGCGGGGAGAGCTCGGTCACGGCGTGGGAGCGGCGTTATTGGGGCATCGATCGTTGGAGTCTGGCGGCGCGGTTGCTGGAGGAATGGCATTTCCCCGTCGAACTTGTGGCGGCGCTCGCGCAGCACGAAGCGCCCGAAGCCGGCGCGGAACCGGCGGTGCATCTGCTGCGGCTGGCGGTCGCCGTCGCGGCGCGCGATGGTTACGGGTTGCCGGGTGAAGATGTGCGGGTCGAGGAAACGACGATTGCGGCGGCGGCCCTGAGCGCCGGGCAATTTTCGAGCGCTTGCGAGCGCGCGGAAGAGACGTTCAAGCGGCTGCGCGCCTCGGTGGTGTGAGTGCCGGTGGGTTCGGACCGAGAAGGGCGAACGCGCTTCTCGCCGCCGGGCCGACCGCGAACGTCCTTGCGGCGCGCACGGAGTGCGCGCCCTACCTCACGCCTCACCGCGCATCCCGGTGATGCTCAAATTTGCGTATTACGCAAAATACGCCGTTCCGGAACATGACACTTAATAGGTGTCATTCCATTCGGGGGAATCGCCGGGGAAGATGACACCTATTAAGTGTCATGTTCGGTTGGGCGCGGCGCGCGCGGGGCGGGGGAGGGGCCAGCCGTCTTACGACGGCTGCTACGTCGGGGGCGGGTGGGGGCCGGCCTACTCGGCGGCGGTTTCCTCGTTGGAGAAGACGGCTTGGACGTCGTCGTTCTCTTCGAGGGCCTCGTGGAGCTTCGCGAGGTTCTTCGCCACCTCGGGGTCGGTGACCGGGACGGTGGCGGTGGGGATGTAGGCGATCTCGGCGGACTCGGTCTTGATGCCGGCGTGCTCGAGCGCGTGCGCGACCTTGTCGAAGGCGCGGAGGTCGCAGCGGAGTTCGAGGCCCTGCTCGGAGGCGATGACGTCGTCGGCGCCGGCCTCGAGGGCGACCTCCATCAGCCGGTCCTCGCTGGCGGCTTCCCGCGTGACGAGGAACTGGCCGGCGTGAAGAAACTGGAACGCGACGGCGCCGCTTTGCGCGAGGTTGCCGCCCCAGCGGGCGAAGATGGAGCGCACGTCCTGCGCGGCGCGGGTCTTGTTGTCGGTCGTGACCTTCACGACGAAGGCGACGCCGCCGGGGCCGTAGCCCTCGTAGGTGATCTCCTCGAAGACGACGCCCGGCAATTCGCCCGTGCCCTTCTTGATGGCGCGGTCGACGTTCTCGGCGGGCATGTTGGCCTCGCGGGCCTTGAGCAGCAGGGTGCGCAGGCGGGCGTTGGCGTCGGGCGAGCCGCCGCCGGCCTTGGCGGCGAGGGTGATGTCGCGCGCGAGGCGGGAGAAGACCTTGCCCTTGCGCGCGTCGGTGACCGCCTTGAGGCGCTTCACCTTGGACCATTTATTGTGGCCGGCCATGGGCGGAAAAGCTGAAGGGCTGAAGGACTGAAAGGCTGAAAGCTGAAGGCGGCGGCGGAAAGCTGAGGGGCTGAAGCGAGGAGGGCAGATTCTTGGGGTCGCCTGCGAGCAGGCGGCTTATGCGGGGCTGGCGGGTTTCAGCTTTTCAGCCCTTCAGTCTTTCAGCCTTTTTTCTTCTTCGGCGTCACGTTCTTCATGCCGCCGGTTGCGGGTTTGGCGGCGGCCTTCGCGAGCTCGGGCTCGGGCAGGCGGTTGATGACCATCTGCTGGCCGATGGTGAAGAGGCCGTTGACCGTCGAGTAGAGCGCGAGGGCGCAGGAGAAGTTGTAGCAGAAGAGCGTGAAGATCCACGGCATGACCTTGAACATCGTCTGCTGGATGGGATCGGTCGTGGGCGTGGGCGTGAGGCGCATCTGGATGATCATCGTGGCGCCCATGAGGAGCGGCATGATGTTGAGCGGGATGCCCCAGAAGCGCGCGATGGTGTCGGGGGCGGAGAGGTCGGGGGCCCAGAGGAAGGCGGCGTAGCGCAGCTCGGAGGCGCTCTGGAGCATGGAGAAGAAGCCGATGAAGAAAGGGATGGTGATGAGGATCGGGATGCAGCCGCCGAGGGGGTTCACCTTGTAGTCCTTGTAGAGCTTCATCATCGCCTCCTGCGCCTTGCGGGGGTCGTCCTTATGCTTCTCGCGGATCTCGGTCATCATCGGCATGAGCTTGGCCATGCGCTTGGAGGAGCGGGACGCGGCGAGGGTGAAGGGGACGAAGACGATCTTGAGGAAGAGGGTGGTGATGACGATGGACCAGCCCCAGCCCCAGGCGAGGTTCTCGCCGCCGATCCAGCCGTGGACCTTGTTCATGATCGTGACGAGGAGCTTGGCGAACCAGCCGAAGAACCCGAACTGCATCGCGATGTCCTCGTTCTTCTTGAAGTGATCGGTGTCGGAGAGGCGGGTGTATTCCTTGGGGCCGGCGTAGTAGGTGGCGGCCCAGGTGGAGGAGGCGCCGGGGGCGAGGGGCTTGAGGTCGAACTGCGCGACGCCGGTGACGCCGTAGGCGCGGCGGTCCTCGATCGGGGCGTTGGGGTAGACCTTGACGCGCTCGATGCGGATGCCGTTGGCGGGCTCGTCGGGCGTGAGGATGGAGGTGAAGAACTGGTTCTTCACGGAGGCCCACTGCACGGTGGCGGGGCGTTCGATGAAGGGGAGGTCGACCTTCGAGCCGATGCCGAAGGAGCTGAGGAAGCCGCCGCCCTCGAGTTTGCTGCGCTCGAAGTGTTCGAAGTCCTCGCCGTCGTAGTAGCCGACGTTGAGGTAAAGGCCGTAGTCCTCGGCGTTGATGGGGGCGGCGGTGCCGAGGTTGACGGCGCCGCGCGGGAGCGGGAGCGGGTTCTCGGTGAGGTTGCGGAACGTGGTCTCGTGGCGGATCTGATACGGGTCGCCGCCGCTGGCGCCGAGGAGGGAGTAACGGCGGGTGACCTCGAGCTGCGTGCCGAGGCGGGCGCGGTAGACGATCTCGGTGGGCGACTGCGAGACGAGTTCGTAGGCGGTATCGCGGTCGGCGCCGGGGAAGTCGACGAGGCTGAGCGCGGGGGCGGCGTGGAGGGCGTTGAGGACGTAGCGTTCGGCGGAGCCGCGCTCGCGGGCGTGTTTCTGCAGCTCGATGCTGTCGATGGCGCCGCCGGCGCTGGTGAACTTCACCGCGATGTAGTCGTTGCGCAGGGTGGTGAACTCGGCGGCGACGGGCGGGCGCGCGGGGGCGGAGAGCGTGGCGTCGGCCTGCGTGCGGGCGGGGCCTTCGGGCGCGGCTTGGTTGCCGGCGAGGGGATTGGTGACCGGTGCGGTCTCGATGGCTGGCGCCGGCGGCGGCGGCGCGAGGCGGGCGCTGAAGTAGAAGCTGACCATGGCGGCCACCAGGAGGATGACGCCGATAACGGTGTTCTTTTTGTCCATTAGGAAAGGGAGCGTTGGGCGGTGAGCAGGGAACGATCCGCGGGGGCGGGGGCGTTCACCTTGGAGCAGGAAAATTTCACGCGCGCCGGCGGCACGGGATCGAGGCCGCCCGGGTGCCAGGGGCCGCATTTTGCGAGGCGGCGGGCGGCGAGGCCGAGGCCGCGGAGGAGGCCGTGCTCGCGGAGCGCGTCCTGCGCGTAATGCGAGCAGGTCGGCGCGAAGCGGCAGCCGCAGGACGGCGCGGCGACGGCCAGCGCGGGCGAGAGTGTGCGCTGGTAGAGCCAGATGAGAGCGCGGAGCAATGCGACCAGGGCGCGCGAAGTGCGGGCAAGAGCACTGTAGGGCGGGGTCTCCCGACCCCGCCGCGAAGCACGCCATGCCGCCGGTGCGGCGGGGTCGGGAGACCCCGCCCTACAAGCAAGAGCAGCGGGCGGCGCGAGATCAGACATTGGGCGGAGGCGATTGCGGCGACGGAGAGGAAGATGCGGGCGGGGCCGGCGGCGTCAGCTTGCGACACGCCTGGGCGAACCGTTGCTCCACTTCCGCCAGCGGCAGGCGCAGGAGGGCGGCGCGGGCGGTGAGCACGAGGTCGAGGCCGGCCGGGACGAGCTGCTGGTGGCGGCGGAAAATCTCGCGCAGGCGGCGCTTGGCGCGGTTGCGCTGGACGGCGTTGCCGATGGCGGCGCGGGAGGCCACGACGCCGACGCGGGCGGGCGTGGCGGCGTCCGGTTCCGGACGCGGACGCCAGACGAGGAGAAACGCGCCGCAGTCGGCGCGGCGACCGAGTTCGCGCGCGGCGCCGAAGTCGCGGTTGCGCTTCACGCGTTGCGAGGCGCGAAGGCGCTGCGACGGTGACGGTCTCTCAGCGCCGGGCACGGCGGACGGGATCAGACGACCGTCAGGCGCTTGCGGCCCTTGCGGCGGCGGGCGGCGAGGACCTTGCGGCCACCGCGGGTGGACTTGCGGGCACGGAAACCGATCTTGCGAGCGCGCTTCTTGCGGTGCGGGCGGAATGTGGGTTGCATGGTTTTGTTAAAAAAAGAGGGCCAACGTCAGAGCAGGGCCGGGGGGGTGTCAAGCGCGGGGATTCGGCGGGGGAGCGGCCTCGTGATCGTGCTGCGGCGCTTTAATCTCGGTCACACCCGGCGTGTTGGCCGGACGCGGCTCATAGGACCGATAGGTCTTATAGGTCCTATAGGTCCCAGGCACCGCGGCCGCAGCACGCACCCGACCGGGATTCCGAGTAAGATCACGATTACGAGCACGATGGGATCGCGGCGGGCCGACCCCTTGCGATGGCAAACCCGGGCTCGCGCTCCGCCGCGGATTGTGAACACCTTGCGCGCAAATTCACTTTGCCTCCGCCCGGGCCGGGCGCACGTTCGGGGGCGTGTCCGACGCATGCAGCAAAAAGACCCCTTCACCGGAGGACCGACGCACCTCCAAGGCCCCCGCCTCCCCGGCGCGGAAGGATGGTCCGCTATTCTGGACGGTCACGGGCAACGACTTCGGGCGCTCGATCAAGTGGGCCAAAAAGCAGCCCAATGCGCTATCGGAACAGATAAAGACCGCGCGCTCGTCCTCGCCCAAGGCGACGAAGTAGGCCTGCTCGAACTGGCCGAGCCGCGCTGGGCCGAGCTCGGCGAAGCCATCCGCGCCTTCCGCCGCACCCTGCCGCTCGTGCGCCTGGAGGATTTCGGCTTCGACTCGGAATCGGACGACCCCTTCGAGGCCAACACGGCGCGCCTCCGTCGCATCGGCGGCGGGGTGGAGGCGCTGGCCTTCGCCGATGCCGACCTGTCCGTCTACAAGTTCTTCCTCTTCCGCGAGGGCGGCGACCTCGGCGCGACCTTCCACTTCGAGCGCGCCGACGACGGCCTGCTCCGCGCCACCGCCGTGCCCGGCAGCTACCGGCGGCTCTTCGAAAAGCTCCGCCTCACCCACATCGTCGGCATGCCGACCGAGATCGCCGGCATCACCCCCGAGGGCGTGCTCGTCGCCAAGCAGACCTACGGGCAGCCGCTGCCGCAGCAGCAGGACGTCTCCGGTCTCGATCCCGCGCGCTTCATCCCCATCCCCTCGCGCTTCCTCCGCGCCGACCGCGACCACCCGCGCCTCGCCTTCCTCGACGGCGAGCCCTGGCTCGTGGCCGACACGCACGACCGCAACGTCGTGCGCGACGAGCACGGCGCCCTGCGCGTCATCGACCTCGTCGCCGCCCCGCTCGACGCGGGGCTCCTCGAAAAACTCCCGCTCTTCCGCGACTGGATCGCCCGCGCCAAGCTCGACCCGCACGCCGAGATCCTCGCGCCGGTGAATGACGACGAGCTGTGACGAAAGAAAACAACCACAGATGAACACAGATAAACACAGATCGATCGACGCGGACTCGACCCGGCGTGCACGGAATTCCGGTCCCCGGGTTTGGGAATCATCTGTGTCCATCGGTGTTCATCTGTGGTTTCACGACTGCGTCCGATGACCTGGCTCCGCGCCAACGCGTTTCTCCTCGGCCTCGGCGTCGCCGCCGCGCTGGCCTTCGTGTTTCCCGCCGCCGGCGCGCGCGGGGGCGTGTTGCAGCCGGAGCTGCTGGTCAATGTGGGCGTGGCGCTGATCCTGTTCCTGCAGGGACTTTCGCTGCCCTTCGAGCAGGTGCGCGCCGGCGCGGCGAACTGGCGGCTGCACCTGATCGTGCAGACCTTCACCTTCGGCATCTTCCCGCTCGCGGGGCTCGCGCTCGAGGCGCTGTGGCCGGCCCTCTGGTCCGACGCGCCGCCGGCGTTGCGGCAGGGATTTCTCTTTCTCTGCGTGCTGCCGTCGACGGTCTCGAGCTCGGTCGTGTTCACGGCCGTGGCGCGCGGCAACACGGCGGGCGCGCTCTTCAACGCGGCGTTTTCCAACGTGCTCGGCGTGCTGCTGACCCCCGTGCTCGTGCACCTGCTCATGCGCACGACGGGCGCGACCGCACCGCTCGGACCGCTGCTGCTCAAGATCACGGCGCTCACACTGCTGCCCTTCGCGCTCGGCGCGGCGCTGCGGCCGCGCGCGGCGGCGTGGATCGACGCGCGCAAGCGGTGGGTGACGCGCCTGAGCAACGGCGCGGTGCTCTTCATGGTCTACGCGGCGTTCTGCGATTCCGTGCAGGCGCAGGTCTGGGTGCGGCACGGCGCCGGGCTCACGCTCGGTGCACTCGCGGTGGTCGCGGGCCTGTTCACGGTCATGTCGGTCGTGATCGCCGCGACGGCGCGCGCGCTGCGGTTGAACCGGGAGGATTTCATCGCGGCGTATTTCTGCGCGGTGAAGAAGACGCTGGCGATGGGCGTGCCGCTGGCGGTGCTCATCTTCGGCGCCGGCGCGGACCTCTCGCTCATTTTGCTCCCGATCTTGTTCTACCACGCGCTGCAACTGCTCGTGAACGGCGTGCTCGCGAACCGCTGGGGGCGGGAGTGAGGGAGGCAGGGCGGGGATGTAGGGCGGGGTCTCCCGACCCCGCCGCGAACGGGAAAGCGCGAGCGAGAGCGATAACGCGTGCGAACGACGGCGGGGTCGGGAGACCCCGCCCTACAACGAAGGCACAATCGCGGGCATGAAAAAGGCGGGATCGGTCGATCCCGCCGCGAACGCGATATCTCGCCCGCGGGAAGAGATTCTCGCGCGAGCCGCTTCTTCGTCTTCCAACGTGGCGGGAGCATCCTGCTCCCGCGCTCGGGCGCGACTGGGAACGGGAGCTGGAAGCTCCCGCTACTCTGGCGCGGACGCTCAGCGCTTCTGGGAGGCGAGGAACGCGAGGACGTTCTCGGCCTGCTTGTCGGTCACGCCGGTGTCCTTGTAGACGATCTTGCCGCCGCTGATGATGTAGCACTCGCGCGAGGTGAAGAGCATCGCGCTCTGGCCGAAGGCGCGGGCGACGGTCTTTTCCGTGTCGGCGATGAGCGGGAACGGGAAATTGTTCTTCTCCTTGAACTCGCGCTGCTTCTCGACCGTGTCGAGGCTCACGCCGACGATGGTGGCGTCGTGCGCGGCGATCTCGGTCGCGGCGTCGCGGAGCGAGCAACCCTGCTTGGTGCAGCCGCCGGTGAGGGCCTTGGGATAGAACCAGACGACGACATACTTGTGCTGCTGGTAGAGCTGGCCGAGGTCGAGGGTGGTGCCGGCGTCGGTGACGCCGCTGACAGCGGGCGCGGCATCGCCGACCTTGAGCGAGTCGGCGAAGAGGGAGGTGAAGGAGGACATGGCGAGGATCGCAACGAGCGCGCGGAGGAGTTTCATGGGCGAGTGAGGATGAAGGGAAAAGTTATCCGCCAGCGCCGGAGGCGCAAGCGGCGAGCAGTCGACGAAGGCTACGCGCCGCGCGACGATGCGGATGCAACGCGGGGCGGGGCTAGACGGCGCGAGGGAGGCAAAGTGAAGCGAGACCATGCCACGGGTGGACGAGGTTTTTCGCCACGGATTTCACGGATGGGCACGGATAAATCCGATCACACCTAGAATCGTCAGGGTTCGGCCATTGGCGCGGCCGCGCCGGTAGGGTCGGACCGCCGGGCCGACCGCGAATGACCTTTCGGCGCGCCCAGCGGTCGCGCCCTACCTGATGTAAGCCCGACCGAAAGCCGTATCGGCGCCGTCACACGGCCGGATGAAACGCGCAGCTGGCGCCGACCCAGGTCTTGCCCTTGTTGAAGTCGACGCCGTGCATCGCGCCTTTCGTCAGGCGGACGAGGTTGTTGAGGAGCTTCGGCATGCCCTCGCCGTCGCCGGCGAAGATGAGGCGGATCTCGGCCTTCGCGGGGCCGTCGGGGGTCTCGAGCAACGGGGCGTAGGTGACCTTGCGTTGCAGGAGCCACTCGGCGGGCTTCTCGAGGGCGGCGATCTTTTCGCGCGTGGGCGCGATGTCGACGCCGAGCCCGGCGAAGGAGTAGAGCGGTTTCAGCACGTAGTTCCCGAGGTCGGCGGGGATGTCGCCGCCGAGCTGGCTGACGAAGCGGCAGTCGGGGACGTAGGGGCTCTTGAGGTAGGGGAGCGCGTGTTTGCTGATCCGGAAATACCAGTTCGGGTGGCCGGCCCACTGCACGTCGATCGGGTCGGTGAACTTGAAGCCGGGCTTGAAGTCGGGCTTGCGGAGGAGCTCGTCGAAGATGACGCGGTTGTAGATGCGGTGGATCGGCACCTCGCGGCCGCCGGAGAAATACACGAGCTGTTTCCCGCGCCGGCGGACCTTCGACAGGCACATCGGGCGCACGCCGAGGAAGCTGTGCGTGGCGGCGAAATCGATGCGCGTCTTCTGCTTGTCGGGTTCGATCTCGAGGAGGACGACGTTCTCGGGCAGAAACTCGCCGCAGATGGCGGAGCGAAGCTCCTCGAGGTAGCGCTCGTCGTCGAGGCCGCCGAAGTAGGGCGTGAAGTCGGCGGGGATTTCCGGGAAGTGCTTGCGGAACGCCTGCGCCTGCAGGACCTGCCAGGCGGCAACGGTGGGAAAACCCTGCAACTCGATCAGCTGCGGGATGACGCGGCCGTGCGCGTCGTGACAGAGCGCGAAGTCGACCGCGAGGAAGTGCGGCCACTCGGTCTCGTTCGGCACTTCGAGGCCGCGCGGGATGGCGTTCGCCGCATGTTTCCGGAATCCGGGCTGCGCAAGCTGGCGGACGATGTCGTCGGCGGCTTGGACGAGGGAGCGCGTCGTGTCGGCGTCGAGGAAGAGGGGCGTCTCGGCGATGCGGAAGTCGACCGGCCAATACAGCGCGCGGTTCAGCTCGCGGGTGTAGGCGGCGTAGCGGGCGTCGGTGAACGCGGCGTTATAGCGCTGGCGGAGGTCGGGGATCATGACTCGGACAAGGCGGAGAAATTAACCACGGATTGCACGGATGACACGGATGGATTTCAGCGAACGACGCGCTTCCAGCGGAGGTCGGAGTGTTTGAAATTGAGGAGCAGGGCGATGCGAAGGCCGGTGATGTTCAGGTAGCCGATCATCTGCGCGACGTGGGTCTCGTTGAAGTCGGCCGCGACCTTGGGGTCGGCGATGATGGCATCATCCACGATGAGGTCGGGAACCAGCGTGCCGATCTCGATGCCATCGTAGTGGACCACAAATTGTTTCTGCTGATCGATCTTGTGACCCCGCTTGGCCAGTTCGATCACCAGAGCGCGCTCATAGAGCTTTTCGTCCAAGCCGGGCTTGAGCTCGTTGAGGACCTTCATCGCCGCGCCGATGATGCTCTCCGTGATCTGCTCGTGCAGCATGATCCGTGTGATCCGTGAAATCCGTGGTCAAAAACTTCACATACGGGCGCGGCGTCGACTTCTCTCGCGGGCTCAGATCAGGAACTTGCCCTTTGCCATCACCTGTTCGTCGTCGAGCCAGATGTCGAAGTTGCGGCCGACGCAGTCGATGTGGGTCGTGCTTTTCCACGGCTGGCCGGTGTGCTCGCTATACGGGTGGCCGAAGGCGATGTGGATGCCGGGGAGCTTCTCGTCCTGCAGGATGTGGCCGATGATGTGCGTGCAGGCGAGGTTGGTGCCGATGGCGAATTCGCCGACGCGGTTCGAGTTCTCGTCGGTGGAGCAATACTTCTCGAACTCGGCGAGCAGCTCCTTGTTCTCGCACGCGAGGCCGGCGATGCGGTTGTCCACGATGTCGATCGTCAGGGGCGTGGCGGCGATGTCGCCGTATTTCTGGCAGAGGTAGTCGCCGACGACGCCGTCGACGACGAAACGGCCGTTGGAGTTGAAGGGCGAGGTGAAGATCTCGCCGCCGGGGAGGTTGCCCCACTTCTCGGGCGAGATGAGGCCGGAGGTCTTCACCCACTTCAGGTTGGGCGAGAGTTCGGCGACGTAGTCGGTGCCGGCGGCGGTCTTGCACGTGACGCGCTGCGCGCGGCGGCATTTCTCGATCAGCCTCTGCGAGAGGGAGTCGATGGCGCGGAAGTCGGCGCGCATGCCTTCGAGCATGATCTGCCGGTTGATGTTCACCATGTGGCCGTGGCGGATCTTGCGCGGGTTGATCACGTCCATCATCTGCATCCGCGTGCGGAGCTCGCCGGTCTGGGTGATGCAGGCGTAGATCGAGACCTGCGACTGGGCGAGGTGGGCGAGGACCTCGGCGGGCATGTCCTTGTGCGGGCGCGGGCCGTATTCCTCGAGGATGAACACATCGTAGGCGGCACCGGTCTGCTCCACCTCGGCGACGAGGGCGGCGGCGATCTCGCCGCAGGCCTGGTCGGCGATGATGGTCATGCGCTCGTGCTTCTGGAGCGCGAGGCAGACGTGGATGGCGTTGCGGGCGCCCGGCGTCAGCTCCGGGTCGAAGGTGGTCGGGAGCGTGGCGGCGTGCGGCATCGGGGAGGAAGGGCGGAAGGCGGAAGGCGGAACGCGGAAGGCTGGAGTGCGGGGCGTGGAGCGGGGGGCGTCGGAATACAAAGGGCGGAGGGTGTTAGAGCGGGAGGCCGTGGTGGGTTTCGGAGATGATGTAATCGACCACGGCTTTCAGGTCTTTGGTCTTTTCGTAGACGGCGACTTGGCGGTCGGAGCCGGTGCCGTGCTCGAGGATGGTCTGCACGTAGTTGATCTCGTTGCGCGAGCCGAGCTCGTCGACGACGTCGTCGATGAACTCGAGGAGTTCGGCGATGAGGGCGCGGGTCTCGACCTCCTCCTGTTTGCCGAAGTCGATCATCTTGCCCTTGATGCCGTAGCGGGCGGCGCGCCAGCGGTTCTCATTGATGAGGCGGGCGCGGTAGGTGCGGAAGCTCATGTTCTGGCGGTGCAGCTTGTAGAGCTTGGCCGTCAGGGCCTGCATGATGGCGGCGAGGCAGATGGTCTCGTCGACGCGCATGGGGATGTCGCACATGCGGAACTCGAGCGTGCCGAAGAGCGGGTGAAGGCGGATGTCCCACCAGATCTTCTTGGCGTTGTCGATGCAGCCGGTCTTCACGAGCAGGTTCACGTAGTCGTCGAACTCGTTGACCGATTCGAAGAGGTCGGGGATGCCGGTGCGCGGGAAGCGTTGGAAGACCTGGAGGCGATACGAGGCGTAGCCGGTGTTGCGGCCGACCCAGAACGGCGAGTTGGTCGAGAGCGCGAAGATGTGCGGGAGGAAGTAGCGCGCGGTGTTCTGCAGGTGGATCGCGGTCTCGCGGTCGGGCATGCCGAGGTGGACGTGCAGGCCGAAGATGAGGTTGGCGCGGGCGACCTGCTGGAGGTCGTTGATCACGCCCTGGTAGCGTTCGCCGGGGGAGATTTTCTGGTCGATCCAGTGGGAGAACGGGTGCGTGCCGGCGGCGGCGATGCGGAGATTCTGCGAGCGCGCGAGGCGGGCGAGGTCGGTGCGCAGGCCGGTGACGGACTTGCGGGCGTCGGCGATGTCGTGGCAGATGTCGGTGCCGACCTCGACGACGGACTGGTGCATCTCGGGCTTCACGCGCTCCTTGAGGATCATCTTGCCGCCTTCGATGATCTCCTCGATGTGCGATTTCAGCTCGCGCGTGACCGGGTCGACGATCTGGAACTCCTCCTCGATGCCGAGGGTGAATTGGTGCTTTTTGCGAGGCATGGGGGTGAAGGGTGGGAAACGGGGGACGGACGAAATGGAACGAGGGAAGACGCGGGCGGGGCGAGAGGCGAAGGGTTCAGCGTGCGTCGGGCGACGGCCCGGCGGTAGCCGGGCCCTCCAGGGAGGCGGAGGGTTGTAGGGCGGGGTCTCCCGACCCCGCCGCGAACGTGATGCCGCCGTCGAACGCAGGCGGGGTTCGGCGACCCCGCCCTACATCGGAGAGAGCGAACGCCATGCCGCGCGTGCACCACGGCGGGGTCGGGAGACCCCGCCCTACAATCGTGGTGCGGTGGAACTGGGGCGCGCGGGCGAACATTACTTCTTCTTCGCCGGCGCGGTGACGGCTTTGCCGGCGGCGGATTCGACGCGCTCACCGCGGGCGCCGAACTTGATGTAGTTGCCCCAGGTGAGGTTGTCCGCGCCGTCGCGGTGCTCCTTGGCGCGGCGGACGAGCATCTTCGCGGAGGCCTCGACGACCCACTTGAAGTTTTCCTCGCCGACGGAGTTGCGGTCGGCGTCGGGCGCGGGGTTGCAGAAGTCGATCGCGTAGGGGACGCCGTTGCTCACCGCGAACTCGACGGTGTTGAAGTCGTAGCCGAGGGCGTGGTTGAGCGCGAGGACGTCCTGCTTGATGCGCTCGAGCAGCGCGGGCGAGGCGGGCGGGCGGTCGACGACGTAGCGCAGGTGGTGCGGGTTGCGCGGCTCGTAGGGCATGATCCGGACGTCGGTGCCGCCGATGCAGTAGCAGCGGTAGTAGTCCTCGAACACGACTTCGCTCTGCAGGAGCATGACGAGCTGGCCGGTCTCGGCGTAGGCCTTGAAGAACTCGTCGGGGTTGCGGACCTTGTAGACGTTCTTCCAGCCGCCGCCGGAGTGCGGTTTGAAATACGCGGGCCAGCCGATGTAGTTGAAGATGCCGTCCCAATCCAGGGGGAACGCGAGGTTGCTGAACGACTCGGCGCTGCAATCGGCCGGATGGTCCTTCGAGGGGAGGATGACGGTGTTCGGCACGGCGACGCCGAGCTTGGTGGCGAGGCAGTTGTTGAAGAACTTCTCGTCGGCGGACCACCAGAACGGGTTGTTGACGACGGCGGTGCCGTTGAGCGCGGCGTTCTTCAGGTAGGCGCGGTAGAACGGCACGTCCTGCGAGATGCGGTCGAGGATGACGGCGTAGCCGCTGGCGTCGCCTTGGATGACCTTGTTGATGTTCACGGGCTCGGCGCTGATGCCGGGCTCGTTGAGGGCGTTGATGCGCTCGATGAGGGCGTGGGGGAAAGTGCGTTCCTTGCCGTGGAGGATGCCGATTTTTTTCATGGTTCGGTTGGGTCAGGGATGGAGGAGGGAAAGGGAGAGCGGGAACATGTCGCGCCGGGAGTTCCAATCGTGTCCACACCATTTCCGGTCAGCGAGGAAATGCCGGAAGCTGCGCCGGCGGTCGGCGGCCGCGATGGGTCGGTCGTGCCCGTCCTGCGCGTCGCGGCCGGCGGGCAACCCGGCGCGGCCGAACGTGAGCCACTTGAGCTCCCGGCTGAGGTGTGGCGTAGACCAGCGGACGTGGGGCTCGTTCATGCAGGGCGGAGGGGGCGGCCGGGCCGCGGCGTGTGGTCGGAGGGTTAAGGTTGGTCCGCCCCGGTGCAAGCCGCGCCGGTCGGTGGCGGCGAAAAATTCCCCGTCCGCCGCGCTTGCGGCCGGCGCGCGCCGCCCCGTAGCGTCCGCGCCGCCCGATGTCCGTCCCGCCCGCCGACCCCCTCCGTTCCGCCGCCGTCCGCCCCCCGCGCGGGCGCCCCGCGCAGCTTCGCCTGCACGAGCGCTTCCACTCGCGCGGCCTGCGCGGCTGCCGCGACATCGCCGTCTGGCTCCCGCCCGGCTACGGCGCCGCCCGCCGCCGCCACCCGGTGGTCTATTTCCAGGACGGTCAGAACATCTTCGATCCGGTCACCGCCTTCCTCGGCCAGTCCTGGCTCGCCGGCGCGCGCGCCGAGGAGCTCATCCGCCGCGGCGCCATCACACCGCCCATCATGGTCGGCATCTACAACACCGGCTTCAACCGCATGAACGAATACGCGCCCACGCGCGCCGAGTTCACCGGCTGGGACGGCGAGAAATGCCGCAGCACCGGCGACGCTAAGCGTTACGCGAAGTTCGTCGTCGCCGAGCTCAAGCCCTTCATCGACGCGCGCTACCTCACGCTGCCCGGACCGCGCACGACCTCACTCGTCGGCTCGTCGATGGGCGGACTCGTCTCGCTCTACACGATGCTCTGGCACCCGCGCACCTTCGGCGCCGTCGCCGCGCTCTCGCCCTCACTGTGGTGGGACAACCGCGTCGTCTTCCAGGATTTCGGCCGCCTGCTGCGCCGGCCCGAGACGCGGCTGTGGCTCGACACCGGCACGGCCGAGCCGGGCTGGGAGGCCGCCCCGCTCTTTCGCGACACCCTCATCACCGCCGGCTGGACGCTCGGCGACGATCTCGCCTACCGCGAATACCCCGGCGCCGAGCACACCGAAAAAGCCTGGGCCGCGCGCATCGGCGACGTGCTCGAATTCCTCGTCGGCCGGGAAACGATTTCCGCCTCTCCGCCGAAGCCTCGCCGCGAGCGGTAGGGCGGGCCGCCGGGCCCGCCGCGAACAGGTTGCCGCGCGCGCAGCTCCAAGACGCTGGGGCGCGATGCGATTTCTCGGTCGCGCTTAGGCCGGCTGAAGCCGGCCCTGCCGTGGCGGCGTGCATTTGTCCGCGCGCCCAACGCGCCTCCGTCACGCCATCGTCACCTTCGGCGCCGCTCGTCCCCGCGCTGCGTCCGTTGCTCCAGTCGCGATTGAGCCGGGCGCGCGAAGCGGTCTTCCTCGGCGCATGGATACCCCGCCGTTCAGCGAAACCCAGCTCCGCCGCTCCCGCGACGACGGCGGCATGCTGACGTGGATCGCGGCCCTCTTCTCGGGCGGCAAGGCCCCGGCTGACGCGGACGCGGCCACGCCGGCCGGTGCGGACAGTGCCGGCAGCGACAGTGCCGGCGGCGACAGCGGCGGAGATGGAGGCGGCGGTGGCGACTGAATCCGAGGTCATCCCACGCCCGCCCCCGGCGAAGCCCTCCGTGGCGAATCGCAGCCTGGCCGGCTGGCTTTCTTTCTTCGCGATGGCGGCGTTCGGCGGCGCGCTCGGCTACTTTGGGTCAAAATACGGCATGCAACTCCTGCTGCCGATCCCCGGACCGAAGCTGCTCAAGCTGCTGGTCCTCGCCTGGGTGGTGCCCGCGTGGCTCCTCGTCGTCGGCTGGCATGAGTTCGGCCACGTCGTCGGCGGCTGGGCGGGCGGCGGCCGCTTCCTCCTCTGGATCGTCGGCCCGTTCAAGATCCAGCGCAGCCCCGCCGGCGTGAGCGTCGGGCTCAACCGCTCGCTCAACCTCAGCGGCGGACTCGCCGCCTGCCTGCCGCTCGATCCGGCGAAGATGACGCCGTCACGCACCGCCGTCATGATCCTCGGCGGCCCGATCTTCAGCCTGGTGCTCACCGTCGTCGCGCTTTGGGTCGCGGCCTGGCTCACGGCCGCGCCGGGCGAGGTCACGGTGGCCCGCGCGCTCATGCAGCACGGCGCGATCGTCACGGCCGGCCTGTCGGCCCTGATCTTTTTCGTGACGATGTTCCCGACGACGCTCGGTGGCTTCAAATCCGACGGCAAACGCGCCTTCGAGCTCCTCCGCGGCGACGCGCGCTCCGATCAGGAAGCCGCGCTGCTCATGCTCACGACGGCCACCCTCGCCGGCCAGCGTCCGGCCGACTACGACCCCGCGCTCGTGCGCCGGGCCCTTGCGCTCGGCGACGGCTCGCTCTTCGACCTCTACGCGCAGCTTACGATCTATCCTTACGCCGCCGATCGCGGCGACTGGGCCGCCGCGCAGGCGCACCTCGACCGCGTCCTCGCCGGCGAGGAACAGGTCGTGCCCTATGTGCGCGACACGGTGCGCTGCGAATACGCGTGGCTTCTCGCCACCCGCACGGGCGACGTCGCCACCGCGCGCGCCTGGCTCGACGCCGCCGGCGCGCTCGAGTTCGCGCCCGCCACGCGCTTGCGGGCCGAGGCCGCGGTGCTGCTCGCCGAAGGCCGCCCCGCCGAGGCGGCGGCCAAGGCGCGCGCCGGCTTGCACGCGCTCGCGCACCAGAGCCTCAGCCCCGTGATCAACCCCTTCGAGCGCGACGCGCTCGAGGACCTGCTCCGCCGCGCCGCGGCGGCCGCCGCCTGACGCGGTCTCAGCGCCGCAACAGGCGGTCGATCCACGCCGAGGTCAGTTGCGTGGCGACGACCGAGAACGTGAACAGGTAGAGCCCGAGCCCGATCTCGATGCGCGCGAGGCCGGCGGCCTTCATCGTCACGATCAGGATGGCGACGACGAACACGTCGAGCATCGACCACTTGCCCAGCGCCGAGACCCAGCCGTGCAGGCGTTGCACGCGCGCGAGGTCGTGTTCGCGCTCGGCCCAGATGATGCCGAGCAGGCCGAGTTTGACGGCGGGGAAGACGAGCGTGAAGAGCGTCAGCACCGTGAAGAGGAAATATTCCCCGGCGCGGAAGAGCGTGGCGATGCCGCCCACGACGGAGATGGCCTCGTGGAAGATCCAGAACTTCGCGACGTGGAAGAAAGGGAAGAAGATGCCGGTGGCGAAGAGCAGCCAGGCGAGGACGAGCAGCACGGGCACGAAGCGGCGTTGCAGCGGCGAAGCGGCAGGCGTGGACATGCCGCCGAGCGAGAAGCAAACCCCGCCCCGCCGCAAGTGCGGCGACATCCGTATGGGATGTAGGGCGGGGTCTCCCGACCCCGCCGCGAACGTGGTATCGGCAACGAGAGCGAAAACGCGAGCGAACCAAGGCGGGGTCGGGAGACCCCGCCCTACAATTTTCGAGTCGCGAATCACTGGGCGGAGCGCAGCGTTGCGGCGGGTTGGGCCGCCCGTTTGCCATGAGCAATCCGCAACGCGCCCACCTCCATCGGCTCCGTGACGTCTGGATCAAGTCGCCCATCTACTTCCTCACGGTCTGCACCCATCAACGGCGTGCGCTGCTCACGCAACCCGGCGTTCCCCTCATTCTGGGGGCAGCTTGGAAAAACTCGGCCGAGTTCAGTGGCTGGGCGGTCGGTCGCTTCGTCATCATGCCCGATCATGTGCATTTCTTCGCGCGCGCCGAACCGGAGGCGAAGCCGTTGAGCGCGTTTATCCGTGATTGGAAAAAGTGGACCGCACGACAAATCCTGACCGCGACCCGCGCAACGGCACCTCTCTGGCAGGCCGAATTCTTCGATCACGTCCTCCGCTCGGCGGCGAGCTATGCGGAGAAGTGGGAATATGTGCGCCTGAATCCGGTGCGCGCGGGATTGTCGGTGCGACCCGAGGATTGGCCGCACGCCGGGGAATGCGAGCGCCTGACATTCTGATTTGAATGTAGGGCGGGGTCTCCCGACCCCGCCGAGGTTGCGCAGCATGCATCACGTTCGCGGCGGGGTCGGGAGACCCCGCCCTACATCGATCGATCTCCAGCGTGGTTACTCCAGCCCCGTCACGTTCACGTCGTTCGGGTGGTCGACGGTGAACTTCACGGTGAGATCGCGCTTCTCGCCGGGCTTGAGGTCGAGCGTCCACCTCAGCGTGCCTTCGTCCGTGGGCTTCACCTCGCGCCCGTCGGGCGAGAGCTGCCGCACCACGACCTTCTCGTTGCGCGAGAGCGGCACCTGGTCGACGACGATCACGCGCTCGGCGGTCTTCTTGTTGTTCTGGATCGTGAGGAGATACTCGTAGGTGATGCGCTTGCCGGAGTTGGTGATGCCGGTGTCCTCGGTGAACTTCTGCACGCGCTTGTGCTTCACCGCGATGCCCTCGTCGGCGCCGAGCGCGAGGTCGAACTTCTCGCCGGCCATCACGGTGCGGAGCTTGCTCGTGGCGACGAAGGTGCCGTCGAGGAAGACGTTCATCGCGCCGGCGAGCAGCGGGAAGTCGGAGGCGTTGACGACCTTGGCGGTGAGGAACGCGGTCTGCTGGCGCTTCGGCACGGTGAGGTATTCGGGGTTGGCGGCGAGGCGGAGGCTGGTGATCGGCACCTTCTGCGCCGTGCCGTCGCTCGGGATCGTGGCCGTGGTGGCGATGCGGAAGGACGCGCTCGTCGCGCCGGCCTCGAGCGAGGCGGTGGCGAGGTCGGCTTCGTAGCTTTCGGGTGGCGGCGCGGCGTCGACGGCGGTGGTGAAATTCTGGAGATTGACCTCGCGGGGCGCATTGGCCGCGGCGGGCAGGGTGCGGGCGGACATCACCTTGGCGCGCGCCTCGCGCTCGGCCTGCTCGCGCAGGACGACGGGCAGCATGACATCGAGGTTCCACGCGTGCAGGGTGGGGGCGCCGCCGCCGAGGGACGGGCGGGCGGTCGAGAGCGTGAGGGCGACGTCCTTCCAGTCCTCGCCGGTGTTCTGGCGCACGACGCCGAAGTAGCCGAGCGCCACGGCGCGCTCGCCGCTGAGGACGCGGGCGTCGTAGCTCGGCGACCAGTTGGCGCCGCCGACGGTGTAGGAGAGCGCGAGTTCGAGTTCGCCGGCCTGCGGGGCGGAGACGCGGACAGTCACCGTCTTGTAGCCGCGGCCGCCGGCGCCGCGGAGCTCGTTGAGCTGGCCCTGCACGGCGTCGATCTTGCGCTGCAATTCCTCGCGTTGGGTGTCGAGCGTGGCGCGCTCGGCGGCGATCTTGGCCTTCTGCTCCGTGAGGTAGGCGAGCGAGGTGGTGAGCTGGTTGAGGTCGGGGCGGGGGACATCCTTCGTCGGCGGCGCGAAGAGCGCGGACTCGATCTTGGCGAGCATGCCGGCGTGGTCGTCGAGCAGGCCGTGGCGGTCGTTGAGGCCGCGCATCTGCTGGTTGAGCTGCGCGAGCTGGTCCTCGAGCTCCTTTACGCGGGCGTTGGGTGTGAAATCCACGAAGGTGCGGCGCGCGCTGACATCGAGGATGAGCGCCTGCGCGGTGCCGCGGCCGGTGACCTGGAGGGATTGGTCGAGCAGCGACTCGGGCAGGTTGGCAAAGACGAGCTCGGCCTGGCCGCCGGCGAGCGCGACGGTGGCGGTGCGGGTGACGACGGCGCGGTCGGTGTAGACCGTGACGGCGCTGATGCGGGAATCGACGGGCGCGGCGGCGAGGCGCAGCGCGGGAAAAAGAGCGAGGCCCAGAAGGGCGAGACGGAGGAGTTTCATGAGGTGGGAATTCGGACCAATTGCGAGGTCTGACGTTCCTACCCGCGGTTTCTTAGGCCCGCAGCCGAAAAAAGCGCGCCCGGGCCGGTCGGCCCGGGGCCGCTCAGCGCTCCTCGATCAGGGCCAGCAGCTGTCCGATCCGGCAATGCGACTCGAGCGGATGCCGGAGCCGGTAGTTCCGGTTGATCTTGTAGCGGTTCCGCTGTCCCTCGCGACTGCGCGCCAGCACCCCTTCCTCCTCCAGCGAGGCGATGATGGCATGCACGGCGCGCTCCGTGATCCCGACCTGCTGGGCCACCTCGCGCAGCGTGATGTCCTCGTTCTGGGCCAGGCAGACGAGCACGTGCGTGTGGTTGGTGAGGAAGGTCCAGCCGGAGGAGGCGGAGGGCGTAGCCATGGGAAAAAGCATGGCGGCCGCGCCGCCGGCTTTCAAGAACACTAAATAATGAAGTTGACTTCATGTATGTAACTTCACGAAAAGACGCTCATGAATCCTTCCTCGCTCACCACCCCCGGTTCCGCCTCTCACCCTCCGGCGGCGGCGCTGCCGCCCGTTCCGGTCACCATCGCCCGCGGCGATGGCATCGGACCCGAGATCATGGAGGCGGTCCTCCGCATCCTCGACCGCGCCGGCGCCCGGATCGCCCCGGAGGAGATCCACGTCGGCGAGAAGGTCTATCGCGCCGGCCGCACCTCGGGCATCGGGGAGGAGGCGTGGGCCTCGCTCCGCCGCACCCGCGTGGCCCTCAAGGCGCCGATCACCACGCCTTCCGGCTCGGGTTACAAGAGCCTCAACGTCACGCTGCGGAAGACCCTCGGCCTCTACGCCAACGTGCGGCCCTGCGCCAGCTACGCGCCGTTCGTGCCGTCGCCGTTCACCGGTCTCGACGTCGTCATCGTGCGCGAGAACGAGGAGGACACCTACGCCGGCATCGAGCATCGGCAGACCGACGAGGTCTATCAGTGCCTGAAGCTCATCACGCGCCCCGGCTGCGAACGCATCTGCCGCTACGCCTTCGACTACGCGCGCCGCCACGGCCGCCGCAAGGTGACCTGCATGGTGAAGGACAACATCATGAAGCTCACCGACGGTCTCTTCCGCCAGGTCTTCCTTGAGACGGCCGCGCACTACCCGGAGATCCAGACCGAGGTCATGATCATCGACATCGGCACGGCGCTGCTCGCCACCGAGCCCCTCCGTTTCGACGTCGTCGTCGCGCCGAATCTCTACGGCGACATCATTTCCGATGTCGCCGCCCAGTGTGCCGGCTCCATCGGCCTGGCCGGCTCCGCCAATATCGGCGAACAGTGCGCGATGTTCGAGGCCGTCCACGGCTCCGCGCCCGACATCGCCGGCCGTGGCATCGCCAATCCCTCCGGCCTCCTCGAGGCCGCCTGCCTCATGCTCGTCCACATCGGCCAGGCCGACGTCGCCAACCGCATCCGCAACGCCTGGCTGCGCACGCTCGAGGACGGCCTCGCCACCGCGGACATCTTCCGCGATCCCTCGCGCCAGACCAAGGTCGGCACCGCGCAGTTCGCCGATGCCGTCATCGCCCGCCTCGGCCAGGAGCCGCGCCATCTGCCGCGTGCCGCCGCCGGGGCCGCGGCGCCGGCGCCCGCCGCGGTCGCGCCCGCGGCCGTCCCGCCGCCCGCCGCGCCGACGCCAAAGACGCGGCCGGAAAAGATCCTCGAGGGCGTGGACCTGTTCCTCCACTGGTCGCCCGCCCGGCGCGACGCCGCCCAGCTTGCCGCGCGTGTGCAGGCGGCCCTGCCCGCGCCGCTCCAGCTCAAGATGATCACCAACCGCGGCGTCATGGTCTGGCCCGAGGGTCGCCCGGAGACGTTCTGCACCGACCACTGGCGCTGCCGCGTCCTCGCGACCGGCGAACACCCGATGCGTCCGCGCCACATCGCCGAGGCCCTGCTCGCGCTCGAGGCCCATCACCTCGACGTCGTGAAGACGGAAAACCTCTACCGCTTCAACGGCCAGCCCGGCTACTCGCTCGGCCAGGGCGAGTAATCGCTCCACCTCCGCGCGTCGCGTCTCCGCCGGCGAAATCCCACTCGCCGCGCCGCCCCGGCCACGCACACTCCGGTCATGCCTCTCTTGACCGGACAAGTGGTGATCGTGACGGGCGCCTCGTCGGGCATCGGCGAGGCCACGGCGCGGCGGCTGGCCGCCGGCGGCGCGCGCGTCGTGCTCTTCGCGCGGCGGCAGGACCGCCTCGACGCGCTCGCGCGCGAACTCGACCCCGGCGGCGCCAACGTGCTCGGGGTCGCCGGCGACATCACGAGCGACCCCGACCGCCGCCGCCTCGTCGACGCGGCGCGCGCGAAGTTCGGCCGCATCGACGCGCTGGTGAACAACGCCGGCTACGGCACGCGCGGTCCGCTCGAGACGACGCCGGTCGACGCGATCCGCCGCAACTACGAGACGAACGTCTTCGCGCTCGTCGCGCTCACGCAGCTCGTGTTGCCGGAGATGCGCGCGCGCGGCGACGGCTGCATCGTCAACATCGGCTCCGTCGCCGGCCGCATCGCGCGCCCGCTCTCGAGCATCTACGACTCCACCAAGCACGCGCTCGAGGCGCTGACCGATGGCCTGCGCGGCGAGTTGCAGCCCTTCGGCGTGCGCGTCTCGCTCATCCGCCCCGGCTACATCGTCACGGAGTTCGTGGACGCCGCCAACGCCGCGTCGGACCACTATCTCGAGCAAGCGGGTCCGTATGAGCCGTTCCTGGCGGGTTTCCGGCTCGGCTATCAGAAACTCCGCCGCGTCGCCGGCCAGCCCGACGACATCGCGCGCCTGGTCGAGGTCGCGCTCACGAGCGAGAACCCCGCCCCGCGCTACGCCGGCCCCTTCCACGCGAAGGTGTTTCTCTTCCTGAAGTGGATCCTGCCGCAGCGCGTGCTGGAGAAGATCACGCGGCTGAAGAAGTGACGGGGTCGCAGGCTTCCTTGTTTTACGATACGACCCCGGGGGTTCGAATCCCGCGCTCCGTCGAACGCACACTTGATTTTCTCGGCCTCCGTGCCGATAGTGAGGCCGGAATTGCCCCCCAGACCAAACCGGCACCGTAAGGTGCTCTTTCCGCAAGGATAGGTCGGGGGGCTTCTTATTTGGGCCAGAATTGGACAAGCATTTCCCGATCTGAAATGAGCCGGCGGTAGCGTTGGTTCTCTTGAGGCTGGGTGTAACCGCGGGCCACGGCGCCACAGACCATGTCCGCTAATTGCAGCAGGAGGTTCCGATCGGAGTCCTGCAGCTTGACCTTGCGAATCGGCTTCGGGCCGCTGCCGCCTTCGTTCACCTTCTTGCGCAAGTAAGTGCTGAGTTGGGTGCGAAACTCGCGTCCTCCGCTTCCGTCGATCACCACAATGGCATCCCGGAGGTGAGGTTTGGCGTTCTGAAACACGAGGCCGCAGGTGTATTTGTAGAACGGATCAGGAAACTGAAATCCTTGGCCGGTGAGTCTGGCCTTGTTGATCACCACCGAAAAGTAGAACCACTCGTAGGGCGACACCGCGCGCAAGAAGGCCTCGCGCCACTCCGCCCGCAGCTTGCTGAAATGGAACTCATGGTGATCGGGCAGGCGCAGTTCCCGCTTCAGCAATCTGATCCTCTGCTCGACCGCCGCGGCCTCTGCGTAGTCCTCGAAGGCGACCAGCGTCACCGCGAAGTAGGCTGAGCAACTGCCGCCGGGCGGCATGCCGGGATCTCCGGATTCATCGATGAACACGAGCATGGGGACGATCGATCTCTTCGCCGGCCCAAGCGACGGGCAAACCGTGGCGACCGGTGAGACGGGCGTCGAGCCCCGAGCTTGATCAGCCTGTCCTGTTCACTTCATGGCGTCGGCGGTCACTCCGTGACGGCCGGAGGCGGGGGCTTTTGCGTGAGGAACGCCCGCACCTCCGCCGCGAGCTTCGGGCCGAAGCCCTCGACCTCGGCGATCTGCTCCGCGCTCGCGGCGCGCAATCGGTCGATCGAGCCGAAGTGGGCGAGGAGGGCGGCCTTCCTTTTCGCGCCGAGGCCCGCGAAGTCGTCGAGGATGCTCTCCTTGATCTTCCGCGAGCGGAGGTCGGCGTTGTAGGTGTTGGCGAAGCGGTGCGCCTCGTCGCGCAGGCGTTGCAGCAGGTTCAACCCGGGGTGGGAGAGCGGCAGGTTGAGCGGCGCGCGGTCGTCGGGGAAGATGATCGTCTCGTGCTTCTTCGCGAGGCCGATGAGCGCGGGCGGCATGCACTCGAGGCCGATGAAGGCCTTAAGCGCCGCGGCGATCTGGCCGCGGCCGCCGTCGATGACGACCAGGTCCGGGAACGGTTTGCGGTCGGCGATGAGCTGCCGGTAGCGGCGGCCGACGACCTCCTCCATCGCCCGGAAGTCGTCGTTGCCGATGAAGCTCTTGATCGAAAAGCGCCGGTAGTGGTCCTTGTCGGGCGCGCCGTCGGTGAAGTGGACCATCGACGCGACGACGAAGGTGCCGCTGATGTGCGAGATGTCGAAGCACTCCATGTGCCCGGGCGGGGCCTCGAGGCCGAGCGCCTCCTGGAGCGAGCGCAACGCCTCGTCGTTCGGCCGGAGGCGCGTGAGGTCGCGCGTGAACTTGCGCGTGCGGGCGAGCGTGCGCTCGAGGGCGAGGACGACGTCGCGCAGCTCGGCGGCCTGCTCGAATTCCTGCTTGGCGGCGCGGGCCTGCATCTCGGCGCGCAGCTCCTCGAGCCATTCGCGCGATTTGCCGTCGAGGAAATCGCAGGCCTGCGCGACGCGCGTGCGGTAGTCGGCGGCGGCGACCTCGTTGGGCCAGCCGTAGAGCTCGGCGCGCACGTCGTCGTAGAGCCGCCAGCGGCCGTCGCCGAGCGGCACGGGGTGGGTGTCGCCAAGGAGGATGCCGAACTGCTTGCGCATCGTCGCGAGCGTGCGGCGGAGCAGGCCGGAGTGGGCGAAGGGGCCGAAGTAGCGCGAGCGGTCGTCCTTGCGGAAGCGCGTGAGCGTGAAGCGCGGCAGCTCGTCCTCGAGGTTCACGCGGACGAGGAGGAAGCGTTTGTCGTCGGTGAAGTCGGTGTTGTATTTCGGGCGCCACTGCTTGATCAGCTTGCCCTCGAGGAGAAGCGCCTCGGGCTCGGACTTGACCTCGATGGTCTCGAAGTCGGCGATGAGCTCGATGAGCGTGCGGATCTTCGGCTGGTGGCGGAGCGCGCGGGTGCGGCCGGGTTGGAAGTAGGACGACACGCGCTTCTTCAGGCTCTTGGCCTTGCCGACGTAGATGATGCGCCCGAGGCGGTCCTTCATCAGGTAAACGCCCGGCTTCTCCGGCAAGGCGCGGAGCTTTTCGCGGAGGGCGTCGGTGAAGCGGGATTCAGGCATGGGCCGGCGTCCGGTTGGCCGCCGGCAAGGGCCAAGTTCCAAGGACCAAGTGCCAAGCCAGGCCACCCGCGCTCCCGGGCCGGGGTCGGTTTTCGTGTTTTTGGTGTATTTCGTGGTGGCTCACACGGGGGCTTCCGGCGGCTGGCGTTTTGGGAAATTCAGGCTACGGTCGCGGCTTGGACAGCTCCATGGCCGCCTCGCAACCGAACAATTCCCAGCCCGGGTCCGCTGGCAAATCTTCTCCTCGCTTCGAACTCCTCACGCTCGGCGACGAGCTGTTGCTCGGCCTGACCGCGAACAGCCACCTCACCTGGATCGGCGCCCAACTGGGCCGGCGCGGCGTGCTCCTCGACCGCAACGTCACCATCACCGACGAGGCCGACGCCATCGCCCGCCAGTTCCGCGAGAGCTGGGCGCGCGCCGACGTGCTCATCACCACCGGCGGGCTCGGGCCGACCTGTGACGACCGCACCCGCGAGGTCGTGGCGGAGATCCTCGGCCAGGAGCTCGTCTTCGACGCCGGCATCATGGGCGAGATCGAGCAGCGCTTCGAGCGCCTGCGCCGCCCCTGCACGCCGAACAACCGCAAGCAGGCCTTCCGCTTCGCGCGCGGCGAGGTGCTGCCCAACCCGAACGGCACCGCGCCCGGCCTCTGGGCCGAGCAGGACGGCAAGGTGCTCGTCATGCTCCCGGGCCCGCCGAACGAATTGCAGCCGATGTTCCTCGACCAGGTCCTGCCGCGCCTCGCGCGCCGCGGCCTGTTGAGCGAACAGGAATCCTACCTCCAGCTCCGCACCGCCGGCGTCGGCGAATCGATGCTCGAGACGCGCTTCCAACCCGTCTTCGAGCGCTACCCGGGCCTCGGCATCGCGTATTGCGCGCACCAATGGCAGGTCGATTGCCGCATCAGCTCGCCCGACGGCCGCTACCCGCGCGAGACGCTGCAGCAGATCGCCCAGGAATGCGCCGCGCTCCTCGGCGACGACTTCATCGGCTACGGCCAGGACTCGCTCGCCAAGGTCACCGCCGACCTCCTCCGCGCGCACGGCCGCACGCTCGCCGTGGCGGAGTCGTGCACCGGCGGCCTGTTGGCGAACAGCTTCACCGACATCTGCGGCGCCTCGAAATTCTTCATGGGCGGCATTGTCAGCTATTCGAACGACGCGAAGATGCTCCTGCTCGACTGCCCCGAGTGCCTGCTCTCGCAGCACGGCGCCGTCAGCGCCGAATGCGCCGTGGCGATGGCGACGGGCGTCGCCGAACAGCTCAGCGCCGACTTCGGCCTCGCGATCACGGGTTATGCCGGGCCGACCGCCGGCAACTGCGGCGACGACAATCCTGCCGGCACGATCTTCGTCGGCCTGCACTCGCCGCTCGGCGACTGGTCGAAGAAGTTGAGTTACCCCGGCGGCCAGCGTTCCGCCGTGAAACAGCGCGCGGTGACCGCCGCCATCGACTGGCTGCGCCGTGAGGTGCTGAAGACCGTCCGCCGCACGACCACCTCGTCGCTGGCGAATTGAGCGGGCGGATCGCGTCTCGCCTCGAAATTGTAGGGCGGGGTCTCCCGACCCCGCCGAGGTTGCGCAGCATGCATCACGTTCGCGGCGGGGTC
>VFQO010000327.1_pt1 | contig 55006 bp, 43 predicted proteins | sample 3512331 | NCBI WGS metagenome assembly VFQO01 (sample SAMN10412371, study PRJNA504923) | tailings metagenome | isolation source: Replicate 3 from Balatoc abandoned mine | place: Philippines: Itogon, Benguet | collected 2017-08-28 | reverse complement strand
TGGTTAATTTCTGACCCAATAAAGAAGCTGCATTGGCCACATCCACTTGTGGAACCCCCATTGCCCAGGTCATTGGGTAGAATATTTTACTAAAAATTACATCTAAAGTAACCCCGGGCACAATCATCCCTATTAAATAATTAATCAATGCAATCAGGGCAATAAAACCAATTAACATGGCAATTACGTTCACAGCTATTTTCATTCCATCACTTGCCCCATGAGAGATCGCATCGATGATATTACTGTAAGGACTTTTTACCTCCAGTTTTACTTTTCCCATGGTTTGGGATTCTTCTGTTTCTGGAAATACAATTTTTGAAATCACCAGGGCTCCGGGAGCTGCCATTAAACTAGCAGTCAACAGGTATTCTGCCTTGGCACCCATATTGGCATATACAATCAGAATTCCACCGGCAATACAGGCCAGACTTCCACTCATACTGGCCAGCAATTCACTTTTGGTCATGGTATTCAGGTAGGGTCTAATCATTACCTGGGCTTCTACCTGACCCACAAAAGCCGAAGCAACATTACTGAGTGCTTCGGCTCCGCTTACGCGCATGATAAAATTCATGGCTTTGGCAATAACAGATACAATAAACTGCATTACCCCAAAATGATATAAGATTGCTACCAATACACAAACCAATATAATAGTAGCAGTAACGCTGAAGGCAAACACAAATCCACCCTGACTAAAGTTTTTTACTCCATCCGGTGCATTTACCATTACGCCATTGTATACAAATGCAACACCTTCGCGCGCAAACCTTTCAATCTTCTCCATTCCGTGCCCCAATAATTGAAAAAATCGGGTAACCGGTGGAACTTTCAATACCATTACAGCAATAAATATCTGTAATAGAATTCCGCTAAAAACCAGTCTGTAGTTAATTCTACGCTTGTTATTAGAGAATAAAAAAGCAATACCCAATATCAAAATAATCCCTATAAATCCTTGAAACCTTTCCATATACAATTACTTAGTATTCAGATTAGGTTTGAAAGATACGGATTACTACATATGAGCCTGAATTTTTTTGTCTAAAACAGATTTTGGAACGGCACCAATTTGCTTGTCTACAATTTGTCCACCCTTAATAAAAAGAATAGCAGGAATTGAAGTAATACCATAGTTCACACTCAAATTAGGATTATGGTCTACGTTTACTTTACCAACATTAATTTTACCTTCATATTCCTTAGACAATTCTTCAATCACTGGTCCAATTGCACGACAAGGTCCACACCATTCTGCCCAAAAGTCTACCACTGTTAATTTATCGCTGTCTAAAACAGTCGACTGAAAATTAGCGTCTGTTAATTCTAATGCCATAGTTTAATTTTTATATCGTTATTCATCAAATTTACATCCAAAGGCTTTTGACTGCCCCTTTGACTTTTCCACCAATGTTATTTAGTTGTTTTGGCTGGCAACTGCTGACAATGGGTCAGTCCGGAACTTAACCAACCAAGCCGACTTTCACGTCAATATCTAAATTGTCCATGAGGTATCCTGCCATTTCTTCGTTCATTTGAAAACCCTTTTCAATGGTATACATACTGATTTTCAGGTTTTCCTTGGGTTCGAAAATATTGATTTTCAGGGTACTCTTGCCAGGAAACTTTCGAAGGTTTTCCTCAATAAACTGAACCATTGCAGGGGTAATTGCTGAAGGATGCATATTGATTTCCACTGATCGGGTCAAAACCTGTTTTACCGTCTCGAGTAATGACATACTCAATATTTTGAATTCAAATACATTGGGTTGATTAAACCGGTTTCGGAAACTTCCGTTAAGAAGAATATTTTGTCCTTTCTCCAAGTAATCCTTGAACCGAATATAGTCTTCACTCCATAATGTAAACTCTGTTTTCCCACTATAATCTTCAATAACAAAAGATCCAAAGTTTTTACCCGTCTTGGTAACCCGGTGTTGTACATCTGTTACCAAACCAGCAACCCTGAACATTTTACCCAGACTCGCTCCTTCGGTTAATGCATCTTTGGCCTCATTAAAATCGGCAATCCCCGTAATTTCATAGTGCCTCAGCTCAAACTTAAAATGATCGAGTGGATGACCGCTCATGAACATCCCTGTTACTTCCTTTTCATAATTCAGCAACTCAGTTAATGTCCATGGTTCGCAGGGAGCAATCTTGGGTTTAGGAACATGCATGGCTGTGGGAAGATCCCCGAACAGGGTGTTGGAAGTGCCCGTACTTAAGCTTTGCTGCACCTGACCGTAATTCACTATTTTCTCAAGGCCCGTCAATCTTTCACCTTCGGCTATCTTAAAATATTGTGCTCTGTGCAATTCAGGAAAACAATCGAATGCACCAGAATACACAAGACTTTCCAGTGATTTTTTATTCACCGATTTTTGAAGCACCCTTTGAACAAAATCATACACATCCTGATAAGGCCCGTTCTTCTGGCGTTCTGCAATAATAGCTTCTACTGCCATTTCACCAACGCCCTTTAATCCACCCAAACCAAAACGAATTTCTCCTTTGGCATTCACCGCAAATCCTTTAAGAGATTCATTTATATCAGGTCCTAGTACGTTTATGCCCATTCGCTTACACTCTTCCATGAAGAAAGTGATTTTCTCAATATTGCCCTGGTGATTCAACACTGCAGACATATATTCGGCTGGGTAGTGAGCTTTTAAATAGGCCGTTTGATATGCCACAAATGCATAACAGGTAGAGTGTGATTTGTTGAATGCGTATTGTGCAAAAGCTTCCCAGTCGGTCCAGATTTTTTCGAGCTTATCGGCAGGATGCCCCTTGGCAGTAGCACCACTAATAAACTGTGCCTTCATTTTGTCCAGCACCGATTTCTGTTTCTTACCCATGGCTTTTCTCAACACATCTGCATCCCCTTTGGAGAAACCGGCAAGACTTTGACTCAATAACATTACCTGTTCCTGATATACGGTGATACCATAGGTATCACTCAGGTATTCCTTCATTTCTTCTATGTCGTAACTGATGGCTTCTCTGCCATGTTTACGGGCAATGAAATTGGGAATATATGCAATCGGCCCCGGACGATACAAGGCGTTCATGGCAATCAGGTCATCAAATTTATCCGGCTTCAATTCGCGCAGGTATTTTTGCATGCCCACACTTTCAAACTGGAAAGTACCATTGGTCTGACCACTTTGGTATAACTGAAAAGTCTTTTCATCATCCAATGGAATTGTATCCAAATCAATGGTTACTCCATGGTTCAATTGTATCAACTCCAGTGCGGTTTTTAAAATAGAAAGGGTTTTTAATCCCAAAAAGTCCATCTTAATAACACCCGCATCTTCAATAATACTTCCTTCAATCTGTGTTACCCACAAATCAGAATCCTTGGCTGTAGCAACTGGAATGAGGTCTGTAAGGTCTTGGGGTGCAATAATAATACCCGCAGCATGTATACCTGTATTTCTAACAGAGCCTTCTAGTCTTTCCGCTTCCTTTAATACTTGTGCTCTTAAATCTGTGCCATTATAAATTTCACGAAGCTTCTTTACATTGTCTATATCTTCCTGCTGATACCCTTCTTTCTCTTCGAGTGATTTAGGTCCTTCCTTAACTGTAATGGGCGCTTTTAATACACGGCCCAGTTCCGTTCCAGGTTTATCGGGTACCAATTTCGCGAGTAGGTTGCTTTCTGAAAGTGGAAGATCCAGCACACGGGCAACGTCTTTGATACTCATTTTAGCTGCCATGGTACCATAAGTAACAATTTGCGCTACCTGACTTTTCCCGTATTTCTGCACCACATAATCAATCACTTTCTGTCTTCCTTCATCGTCAAAATCCGTATCAATATCGGGCATGCTCTTACGATCCGGATTCAGGAAACGCTCAAAAAGCAGATTGTATTTAATAGGATCAATATTGGTAATGCCAATACAATACGCAACCACGGATCCAGCAGCTGAACCACGGCCTGGTCCAATAAAAACCCCCATATCTCTTCCTGCTTTGATGAAATCGCTTACAATCAGGAAGTATCCGGCAAAGCCCATGGTTTTAATGGTAAACAATTCAAAGTCTATACGCTCCTGAATTTCAGGAGTAATTTCATTGTACCTGATTTTTGCCCCTTCATAAGTAAGGTGTTTTAATAGTTCCCACTGATTCAAATTGGCATCTGCATGAATCTGAAACTCTTTGGGGATAGGGAAGGCCGGAAGGAGTATGTCTTTCTTCAAATTCAATACTTCTACCTTATCCACAATCTGATTAGTATTGTCGAGCGATTCAGGAATATCATGAAACAGCTTGGCCATTTCATCTGGCGTCTTGAAATAAAACTGATCGTTAGGGAATTTGAATCTCCTGTTTTTTATTTGAACCTCGTCATTTACAAAATCATCAAAACCAGGAGTGCTTTGTTTTTCACCTGTATTTATACACAACAAAATATCATGAGCATTGGCGTCGTCTTTTTCTACATAGTGACTGTCATTGGTGGCAATAACCGGCACATTGTATTTCTTGGCAAACTTCAGCAGGGTTTGATTAATCAGTTCCTGTTCTTTAATATCATGACGCTGAATTTCAATATAATAGTCCTCTCCAAATAAATCTAACCACCATTTAAATTCCTTCTCTGCATTTTCTTCGGATTGATGCAAAATGGTTTGAGGCACATAAGCCCCAATGCAACAAGTAGTTGCAATTAATCCTTCATGGTATTTTTCAATGAGTTCCTTATCTATTCTTGGGTATTTGCTGTACATACCCTCTATATAGCCCAATGAAGTCAGTTTCACCAAATTCTGGTATCCAATGGCATTTTTTGCCAGCAAAACCTGGTGAAATCGGTTGTCCTTTGATTCTTTGGTGAATGTTTTGATATGTCTGTCTTTCACCACATAAAACTCACAGCCCACAATTGGTTTTACCACAGGGGTAGTAATGTCTTTTCCGTTGGCATCCTTTCCAATCACTTTGGTATTCTTCCAAGCCTGACTTACAAAATCAAAAGCACCGAACATGTTGCCATGGTCGGTAATGGCAAGAGCAGGCATTTGATGAGCAGCTGCTTTTTTGTAAAGTTCATCTATTGGAGCTGCACCATCCAGCAAGGAATATTGGGTATGTACATGTAAGTGTGAAAATTGAGCCATAAAAAGAAAATAGTCTACAAAGTTCGGCCTTTGCCACCCCATTACAAAGTGTCAATTTTCCACATTAGGATAAACGAACTAAATTGCAAGCCATATGAAGCGTAAATTATATATTACTTTATTGGTGGCAGTGCTGGTGTTGAGTAGCTGTAATACAGTAAGAAACCTCGTAAATAAAGATAATTCAACTCAAAAAACGGTTACGAAAGTTTACGGAACAGAGAAAAGAGAATTTATCAATGGAATTGAAGTGACTTTGGGCACTGTAACCACTACCAAACACAAAACTTCTAGTTCGGTTACTACCAGTAAAAATAAGGCTAATAGTGGCGGCAATGGGAATCCGCCAAGCAAAGCAGATTTGGAAAAAGCCAGCTGGTTACAATTGAAGTATGCCATAGTAATGGATATGCCTGCGGAAGAACTAACGAATATCCCTTTACTTGAATTAATGGACAAATGGTGGGGCACCCGATATTGCATTGGTGGCAGTACCATGAATTGTATAGATTGTTCTGCCTTCACACAGGTTATCATGAAGGAAATTTACAATATTCAATTGCCCAGAACTTCTCAGGAGCAATTCAACATAATGCAACCCATTCCCATTGATGAACTACAGGAAGGCGACCTGGTTTTTTTTAATACCGGTGGGAGAGGCATTTCACATGTTGGCATTTATGTTCAGAACAATAAATTTTTACACGCATCAACGTCTCAAGGTGTAACCATTTCTGATTTAAACGATAAATACTGGAATCCCAAGTTCCGAGGTGGCGGAAGAATGCGTTAATGTGAATATAACATTTCAGCAACAATATCAGTTCCTAAAACGTTTCATGAAATTGTGATACAACTGACCAGCATCTGGTGTTAAAGCCAATTTGAATACTGAAAAAATAAATAGTCCTGAGAAAATAATACTTCTTAAAAAGATGGGAATCCAACCTTCCTTTTCTTGGAAAATAAAGAAAGGAATGCCAAAAGAAACAGCTGCCGATAGCAATGCCAGTAAGGTTTTATGATCAAATGGCTGCATACTGAATTTACGGCGGAGAAACTCGAAGCGAATAAAATTATATAAGCTATAGGCAAACAGTTCCGCAAAAGCAGAGCCAATGATGCCATAATGCATTATCAGGTAATAGGTCAGGGGTAATCTGAAAGCAAGCAGTATGACACCGCTGATAAAATCAAATCTCCAGAAAGTAGACGTATTAATGACCATGGCATTCAAACCGGTTCCAGCATCAATGATTCTAACCATGCCCAAAATAAATATCGTGGCAATTCCGGCTTCGTATTCTCTTTGTATATGCAACACCCGCATGCCATCTGCTACATTCAACCATAGATTTCCAAAAATGAACAGTGCCATGATTAACAGATTAATACACGAGCGTTTGTAAATCCGTTTGATTTCATCCATGTCTTTGTCTTTCCATGCCCGGGATAATACACCGGCAGAAATTGCCTGTATGCTGCGCTGAGGCACTTGTATCAGATTGGCTGCATATTGCGCTAATCCAAAAACACCCACTACAGCCAGCCCCTGAAACTTGGCAATAATGAAACTATCAATGGTTGCTGCGATGGATGCAATCACTGTTCCACTATATATCAATGCTTGCATACCGAGCATTTTTTTCCAGAATTTTTTGGTTACCCTGCTAATGGTTGTTGGAAAATGTAACTGACGCGTATAGTACAAATAACTGAGTAGAATCAGGAAAATAATCAGGTATAAAAAAGCGAAGAAATAAACAAAGGACTCAAATGAAATCAATTTGAAATAATAGAGTGCAATGAAAATACTGGTGATAATTCTGAGTCCGGTTTCCTTTAAAAAATTGGAGAATACTGTTTGCTGCAAGGCCCAGCAAAAGCCTTCCAATACAGAGAAAAATAACATACCCAATGCAAAAGGAAACATCCAGTAATAGTAGTCAACAATAAGTTTGGATTTCTCAATAAACTGAGATTCAAAAAAAGGCCTGAAATACCATCCTGCGGTTAAAACCAGTATAAAGCCGATAAGTGCAGCCAGCATTCCCCAGGTCATTAGGTCTATTCGGTGCTTCTCCAGATTGTCCTTGTAATAAGGGTAAAATTTGTATATCACAGGAATCACCCCCAAAGCACCAAAAGCATACATGTTTTGTGCAAAGTCAAAAAATATACGGGTAAGGGCAAATTGCTCTAAAGTAAAGGAACCATCCTTGGTATAGATATACATATTGATGGCTCCAATAAAGAAACCTATGTATACCAAAAAGCTGGAAATGATGGTTTGTTTTCTAATGGTTCCCATGTACCCTAATTCATTTTAATCTGCGCCTCTTTGCGTCCATTTACCTTGATATAAAAATAATCAGCCAATTTCTCCAGATTTAAGCCTGGTGCTTGTTTCTGGGTTAGTTGGAGTGTTTGCCATAGGTTTAGTTTCGGTTTCAAAACTAAGATATCATTCCCAGCGCTAATAGGTAATTGTAAGTTAAAGTCAGGAACAGCATTGGAGTACCGGTATTTTAACTGTTTTCCATCAGCCGATAACTGATACTCCAATACAGGTATTTGTGTAGTAGTTAAATATTGCTTAAATACATTTTTCAAACTATACCCGGCAAAAGCAGACATTTCTTTTTGAATCATGTCTGTGGTTACCTGTTTGTGAAAGAAGTGTTTATTCAAGTGCCTTAACAATTGTCTGAATTTCTCATCATTGTTCATAGACATTCTAATGGAATGGATCATGGCAGAGGCTTTGGGATACATATCTCCACTGCCCGTATTGTGTACATTGTAAACACCCAAAATTGGTTTGTCATTTTTGATATTTCTTCTTGCTCCTTTGTTATATGCATTCCCTGCCTCTTTTCCATCCATGCATTCCGTAAATAAGGTTTCGGAATAATTGGTAAACCCTTCGTGTATCCACATATCAGCTATATCTACAGACGTGATATTGTTACCAAACCATTCGTGACCACTTTCGTGAATAATAATGAAATCCCATTTGAGTCCCCAACCGGTGCCAGACAAATCCCTTCCTAAATATCCATTCTGGTATTTATTTCCATACGCTACATTGCTTTGGTGTTCCATACCCAGATAGGGCACTTCAACCAGTTTAAACCCATCCGCATAAAAAGGGTAGGGGCCAAACCAGTTTTCAAAACACTTAATCATGGGCTTTACTTGCTCAAATTGTTTTTTGGCTCCTGGCAGATTTTGTGGCAAAACATAATAAGTAAGGTCTAAGTTGCCTCCCTCTCCATTAAAGCTGTCTTTGAACTGCACGTATTTTCCAATATTCATGCTCACGCTATAATTGTTAATAGGCAATTTAACCTGCCATATCCATGTTTTGGTAGCATCTACATGTTGGATGGTTTCAATTAATTTTCCATTGGAAATATTCATTAAGGTATCAGGAACCCTTACCCCAATGGTTACGCCCTGTTCCGGCTCGTCGTATTGATGGTCTTTACATGGCCACCATACACTTGCTCCAAGTCCCTGACAGGAAGTAGCAACAAAAGGATTGCCGAGTTCATCTTTTGACCAACTGATGCCACCATCCCAGGGAGCCCTTACGGCAGCCCTCGGTACACCTTGATAATAAACCGTTACCAATCCCTCCATACCTGATTTTAAGCTGGCTGGCATAGTTACCATTGCTACATTGCCCTCTCTTTTAAAAAGGAGTTTTTCTTTTTTCCCTTTTTGCCAAACAATACTATCAATTTGCAATGGCTGTTGTAAATCCACCTGCATTTTTAATGGCTTTTGCAAGGCTTTGAACTTTATGCTAACCGCACCCTTTAGGGTTTGCGCTGCAATATCAGGTTGTACCTGAATATTATAATGCAAGAGGTTCCACCAGGCCCTTTCAGGTGTAATGCTGCCCCGAAGCGTATCTGCCTTGGTAAATAATGCAGCCTGTTTTTTCTGAGCCTGACTATTCAGCGCCAATAAAAGGAGTAAAATGACTGATAACAAACGAAGGAGTTTCATTTGCTAAAAGTAGTACAATAATGTATTTTGACTATTGCTTTATCAATTTGTCTTTGAATACCTTTTCGAATTTCTCCAGCTTGGGGGCAATTACAAATCGGCAATATCCCTGATTCTTATTGTTGTTGTAATAATTCTGATGGTAATTTTCTGCCGGATAAAAATTTTTGAAGGGCTCAATAATGGTAACAATTGGATTGGCCCAGGCCCCGCTTTTATCCAGGGCTAGTTTGTATTTCTCTGCTTTTTCCTTTTGCTCAGCATTGTGATAAAAAATAGCCGACCTGTATTGTGGGCCAATATCGTTCCCTTGCTGATCCCTGGTAGTAGGGTCATGGGTTTTCCAAAATACTTCTAATAGTTCATCATAGGTAATGATGGCAGGATCAAATACAATTCTGGCTAATTCAATATGGCCTGTATTTTTATCACAAACCTGTTCATATGTAGGATTTTCAACAAAACCTCCACCGTAACCGCTGATTACTTCTTTTACGCCTTTCAATCGTTGAAAAAAGGCTTCGGTACACCAGAAACATCCTTCGCCAAAAGTGGCTGTATCTAATTTTGCATTCATATTATTCATTTTTGGAGGCTTATTTTCATTAACCGGATTCTCTTTTTCTGTGAAAGCACAGGCGACCATCCAGGCAGAAAGAAAGGTCAGGAATAAATAGGTCTTTTTCATATTGCTTATTTATCTATGATTTATAACTACAAACAGCTTGGTATTTTTGTTGAATTCCTTCACCATTACATACGAAACAAGGATATTTAAACGCTTAATAAGTAGAAAATGATATTTTAAGATAAATTTGTGATACCGTAACCTATTATGAGCTTTCAGTCCCAATTTTGGAAGTATATGTCTCTGCGCATAGAGTCGCTGCTACTGGCTATGCCACTGTTGCTCTTTTTTGCGCTGTACCACTTCTATGATGCCTTGAGTATTGACCCATATTTTGGGGTTTCGGTTCCTTTCATTTTAAGCACTAATATTTTAATCTTCCATATACCTATTTTTCTGATTCCGTATTTAATGCATCGTTTCATGCGTGATCAAGATAAAGGGCATGTATTGGTTAACTTTCTGCATGTAGCACTATCCATTTTTCTACTGATTGCCCTCATGTTTACCTATCAAGTAATTCAGCCCTCGTCTCCGGACAGAGGCACACCTATTTTTGATTTACCAGAAAACAAGCTTTGGATGGAAGCTACCATGGCTACTTATGTTATTCTGGGAGGCCAGATACTGCTTCAGATAGCTTTTATTTTTTATTCACTCACCGTATTATTTCCTGCCAAACAAAAACAGCCCATCCCGAGTTATTCCCATTAATTGAAGCTTGCAATGTAACTTTGCGCTCTCAATTAGGCAAATATGATGCGTTTGTACCCTGAATCTGCGTTGACTCAACTGGAATTTGACAAAGTGAAAGAGACCTTGTCAGGATTTTGCCATACAGACTATTCCAAAAATAAAACCGCACAACTTAGAATTCATACCCGCAAAGAATTTATTGACCGTGAATTGAGACAGGCTTTTGAATACAAATTAATCATACAACAACAGCAATATTTCCCGGCCGACTTTACTGCAAATATTAGTAAGGATATTAAACTCTTATCAATCCCGGGGGCCCTGTTAACTGGTGAGCAGTGGATGATGATCAAGCGACTTACAGAAAGCATGGGTACTATTTTTCGCTGGTTCGATAACGAGAGAAGAATGGCTTATCCTGCACTTACAATGGTTTTACAGGATAGTTATTATGAAAAAAATATAGTAACTGCCATCAATGAAGTCCTGGATGAATCTGGGGTGGTGCTAGATAATGCATCCCCCGAATTGCAGAAAATCCGATTAAACTTATATAAGAAGCGGAATGAACTAAGAAGGGTTTTTGAAAAAATGGTTCAGAAAATGGCCAAAGCCGGCTATACTGCAGATATAGAAGAAAGTTTCAGTAACGGCAGAAGAGTTGTTGCCGTTTTCTCTGAATATAAAAGGCAGGTAAAGGGGATTTTACACGGAGAGAGTGATAGCCGTAAAACAGCTTTTATTGAACCCGAAGAAACCATTGAACTCAACAACGATGTTTTTGCACTGGAAAATGAAGAAACAAAAGAAGTGCAGAAAATCCTTAGAGCACTAACTGCCACATTATCGGTATATGCTCCATTGTTACAACAGTATATGCAAATAATTGGAGAGTTTGATTTTGTAAGGGCCAAGGCAAAACTCGCTCTTGAAATGAATGCCCATATGCCAACCGTTCTGGATAAAGCAGTGGTACAATTAATAGAAGCTTATCATCCATTATTGTTTTTGTATAATAAAACAGCTGGCAAAAAAACAATCCCAGTTAATATTCACTTAGATGATAAAAACCGAATTCTGGTAATCAGCGGACCAAATGCCGGAGGAAAAACAGTAACTATGAAAACCATCGGACTCAATCAGCTGATGGTTCAGAGCGGATTGCTGGTGCCTGTTCATCCAGATTCTGTCATGGGTATTTTTAAACAATTATACATTCATATTGGAGATACACAGAGTTTACAATTTGAGTTAAGTACTTATTCCAGCCACTTAATGCATATGAAGCATTTCATGGAGAATGCCAATGGGAAAACCTTATTTTTTATAGATGAACTGGGAAGCGGATCTGATCCAAATTTAGGAGGTGCGTTTGCTGAAGTAATCATGGAGGAATTGGGTAGAAAACATTCATTCGGTGTGGTTACCACTCACTATTTGAATTTAAAAGTTATGGCCAACCATACCCAGGGAATTCTGAATGGTGCCATGCAATTTGATGAAGTGAACTTACAGCCAATGTATAAATTGATCATTGGTAAACCCGGAAGCTCATACACATTTGCCATTGCTGAAAGAATTGGACTTCCCAAACATTTAATCAACAGAGCAAGAAAACTAGTAGAAGAAGACCATTTTAAACTGGACAGATTGCTCAACAGAACCGAACAGGATCTGCAACAGCTGGAAAAAGAGAAAAAAGAACTACACAGACTTCTGAAGGAAAACGAAAAGTTGAAAAGAGAAATGGAGCAGGTAATGAATAAGGAAAAACACCTGCAACAAGTTGAATTATTAAAAAACCAGAATAAAATTACTGAAGAGCGTTTGCAGTACCTGAAAGACATGGAACGCAAGCTCAAGCAAATTGTGTTAGACTGGAAAAAAACAGAGAATAAAAATGAAGTAGTTAAAAATCTTCAAAATCTGCTCTTCAAACAAAAAGAAACCATTGTAGTAAATAAGCTTGCCAAAAAAGTAGATAAAAAATACAGAGAATTAAATACAGAAATTGAACCGGGCACATTGGTTAAACTCAAAAAAAATTACCAGGTTGGAGAAGTAAAAGAGATACGGGGGAAAAGAGCAATCGTTCAAATAGGCGCACTACCCATCAATGTTGATTTAACCGATTTGATAGCAGTAGCAAAAATTGAAGAAGCCTCAGAGAATAGTTAATCAGACAGACATACATAATTAGTTAAATATATGATAGTAGATAGTTTAAAACAAATGAAAAAATACCAAAACCTGCATCCGAGGTTTGAGAAAGCGATGGCATTCATTGCAGCTTCCAATATAGATAAAATGCCTGTTGGGGAAACAAAATGGGAGGGGGATGAAATCCGTGCCATTGTGATTCAGGAATCTTTGGTGAGTGAAAAGGAATCAACTGATTATTTTGAATGTCATAATCGTTACATAGATATTCAAATTGTGTATGAAGGAATGGAGAGGGTTGGATGGAAATCTCGTAACAACTGTACAAAACCGAGAGGAGAATACAATCTGGAAAAAGATGTGTTATTTTATGAGGATTCTCCTGAAACCTTTTTTAATTTAATGCCAGGGCATTTTGCCATTTATTTTCCGGAAGATGTTCATGCGCCCATGATTGGGGATGGCATGATTAGAAAAATGGTAGTTAAAGTGCTGGTATAAATTGTTTTTATGAAAAAATGCTTGCTGCTTTTCCTTTTAATGAACCATTTATGGGTGGCTGCACAGCGCCCTAATATCGTTATAATTGTTTCCGATGACCATGCCTATCAAACAATCAGTGCCTATGGCAGTAAATTCATGCAAACCCCAAATATTGACCGAATTGCAAAAGAGGGGGTACGATTTAACAAGGCATATGTAACCAATAGCATCTGTGGTCCAAGCAGAGCGGTCATTTTAACTGGCAAATACAGTCATAAAAACGGATTCAAGGATAATGTCAGTGCCAATTTTAATGGGGCACAGAATTCTTTTATTAAGGAACTTGGAAAACGGGGTTACCAAACCGCCTGGATTGGGAAATGGCATCTGCAGTCGAACCCAGAAGGATTTAGTTACTGGCAGGTTTTACCAGGTCAGGGTAGCTATTATAACCCTGATTTTCTAATGATGAATGGAGAAAGAAAAAGATTCGAAGGATATGCATCAGATGTGGTAGAAGATGTGGCAGAAGAGTGGTTAAATAAAAGAGATACTGCTAAACCATTTTGCTTGGTAATCGGACATAAGAATACCCATCGAACCTGGATGCCTGATACCAGGGATTTAAGGCTTTTTACCAAAACCCAATTCCCTTTGCCGGATAATTTTTACGACAGCTATAAAACAAGAGCTGCTGCTGCTGTACAAGATATGACCATCGATAAAACGATGCGAATGGGATATGACTTAAAAATGTTTGACAACAAAGCAGAAGAAGAAAAGGAGTTATCCATAAAAAGAATGAACCCGGCTCAGCGAAAAGCCTATATGGAATACTACGACTCATTGAACAGTGACTTGAAACAAAAAAATTTAACCGGCAAGGCATTAATAGAATGGAAGTACCAGCGATATATGCAAGATTATCTGGCAACAGCTGTTTCTTTAGACAGAAATATCGGACGAACACTTACTTATCTTGATGAGAATAATCTAACTAACAATACAATTATCATTTACGTCAGTGATCAGGGATTCTATATGGGCGAACATGGTTGGTTCGATAAGCGATTCATGTATGAGGAATCTTTTCGTACCCCGTTAGTCATGCGCTATCCGGGGGTTATTCCTGCCGGAAGCATCAATGAACAGCTGGTCATGAACCTGGATATTGCTCCTACTATTTTAGATGCAGCAAAAATTCAAGTACCCACTGATATGCAGGGAAAATCCTTTTTGCCATTGGTAAACAGGAATCAGAAAAAGGGGAGAGATGCCATGTATTACCATTATTATGAAAATGGCGAACACGCTGTTTCCCCTCATTTTGGCATTCGTACAGGCAGGTATAAATTGATCCGGTTTTATACCAAAGTGGAAGGATGGGAATTGTTTGATTTAGAGAAAGATCCGAGAGAAATGAAGAATATATATGGGCAGAAAGGATATGAGAAAATTACAGAGAACCTTAAAAAGCAATTGCTGCAATTAATTAAAGAATTCGAAGACGAAGAAGCAGAAAAAATATTTACTGAATCAACCCATTAAAAAGGCTATGCCTTTATTAAATGGGACAGATAGGTCTGCAATTTTATTTTGAATGCAAATCTTTTTAAACCCATCCCTGATTATTTTATAGTCATTGTGGATGGGACAGGGATGGGTAGATGAACACTTACTCAACCCCAGCCCACATTCATTGAACCGATCTTCGCCATCAATCGCAAGTACTATTTTCAAAACCGATAATTGTGTTTGACTGGCTGTAATATAAAAACCACCTGAGGGCCCCTTGGTACTTTTGATAATATTCTCTTTAACCAAAATCTGTAACATTTTACCTACTGTATGCTCACTGGCATCAATGTATTCCGCAATTTCTTTAACACTTGCTTTTTGCTCTGATGCAAATTTTGAAGCCAGATAGATAGTGGCTTTGATGGCTGTTTTACAGGTGATACTTAACATTTATTTTTTATTTAAAAAAATTTTACCCATCTCGCTGATTCGGTCACTATTCCAGGATGGTTCAAAACTTAAATATACTTCAGCTGTATAGTCTGAAAAAAAATATTCTAAAGAATGCTTAACCGCATTCAATATAGATTCCCCCATTGGACAAAACTGAGTAGTAAGCGTCATGGTACAAAATATCTTTTTGCTTTCTTCATCAAAATCAATTTGATAAACCAATCCCAAATCAATAATATTTAACCCGATTTCAGGGTCTTCTACACTGCGCAACACATCAATTGCCAAGGCACAATTGGCATTATTATTCGTTATTATGTTCATCAAGAGGTGATTTATAAAGGATTAGACGTATTATATTCAGCCCATATAATAGGGCGGCTAAAAGCAATAAACAAGCCCCGATAGATATCAGTAATACATTATTAATCAATAATCCTATTAAGAAAATTGAAAAACCCGTCCAGTAAAAAAATATCATCCATTTGTAAATCAACTTACTATATAGGTCTTTGGGATTTATTGTTACAGTTATTTGATTCTTATGCTGAAATACTTTGTTCCAGACAATAAATGGCAGTGTTTTAAATGTCATTCCAAAAATGATTGCTGTAATCCAACCAAAGAAAATGACAAATCCGTATCCCATTACTACTGAAAAACTAACCTTATTGGTAAATGTAGCATTGACTATTATGATAATTAGAAATAAAACGGGAAATAAATTAAGCAGAATGGCAACCAAAGAAATTTTCATGGGTTCATCCACCTTAAACTTTATGCGTTGCTTATATGCCTCATAGCAATAATCTATAAACAATATAATACCAGCCAGAATGCATAGAACCGGAATCAATAAAGCCAGCAATGTTTCAGAATACAAAAAAAGTAAAACAAACAGTATTAATCCAGTATTGACTAACCCATAAATACCCCATAGCTGTTTGCTGCTGAAATACTTTGATATAAGAAACATGGGAATGAGTTTTGAACCAACTCCAATGATGGTCAGCAAGAACCATCCCACAATTCCAACATGTGCATGTAGTGGTAAATAATCAACCGAATCCTTTTGGAATAAGGGAAACGAAAAATTATAAATCAACATCAAACCTAAAGTAGAAGTAACCAGCAACCAGGCAGTTGCTGTAAACAGAAAAAGTGCATGTACATTTTCCTGTCTGCTGTTTTTAATACTTTTAAACAAATTATAGAGGTAGACTATCACCGATAAAACAATCAATCTTCCGCCCCATTTAGCAGGGGCCCCCATATTAAACTCATAAAAACCGAGTACCAGCAATGGAATCCCAATCCCTGCAAGTACAAACGTAATCATTGCCAGCTTCATACTGTACAATTCCGATTCAATTAAAACGGGAATCAACTGATGACTCACGCCTAAAATCATCATGGTACCCCATCCAAGAGCCATCAAATGTGTGATAGCAAGATTTCCCGGGGAAAAATAATGGTTTAGTAAGTTGCTGGAAGATAAAAGCAGCAACACTGTACTTACCAAAAGTGATATAGCCCCATAACTATAGAAAGGAATCACTACTTTCCAGTGAGTTGTTTTAGCCAATGTAGTTTGATTCATTATAGACATTCAATCATTTATAAATCAATAAACGCAGATCAGATTCAGACAGCTTATTAATAGCAACCCTAAAGTTCATTTCAGCAAGTTCTGGTAATAAATACATTGGAACCCGCTTATGGTATACAAATAAAGCTTTGCCTTTTTCAAGTGTTTGCAAAGCGTGAAGAATTGCTTCCATAGGGCTAGGCATTTCTAAATTTCTAACGTCAATTTCTACTAAATTATCTTGAAACTTAGCCCATACATTGTCCCAAGATTCTATTGTTTCCTGGTTCTCTTTAACTATGAGGGGAGTTGCTTTTTCAGTTTGGTGAATATATATATGAAAAACATCCTCCTTTATTCTTTCTGCATAAGATTCAAATCCTTTATCAGATAACAATTTCATCAGTGGTGTTGGTATGAAACTGTTGATGATCCGAAGTATCCGGGTAGATGGAAGCTCTTTAATCTTATTCATTATTAACTTCAGAGGATCATTACCCTGTTCCAGTATGGGCCTGACATCAAAGTCAATTATCTCATAGTTTCCAATGGATTGCATATACAAAGGCCTAAACTCTGTAGGCTCATTTGTGCTGTCATTATTTACCGACTGAAAACCGAAGGCCGACAATTGCAAATAAAAGTCTTCAACCCTGCAGTTCCCAATACTTGCGGCCATCTGTATAGTAGTCCTGGAAGCCATTATTTTTCTCAAGATTGGATTTCTAAGTTTCTGAAACTTGGGAGAAATACTAACAATGGCTTCCAGCGCATCCGGCCTCTCTTTTAAAATAACAGACAATCTGGTATTGGCATTAATTAGCATTGATCCTGTTTTAGTTTGGACTCCAAATCCAATGCTTTGGGAAATAAAATATTATTCTCCAAGTGAATATGCATGTGCAGATCTTCTTCAAATTCCTCAAGGAACTTGTACAGAATTCCATAACTATTGCAGGCATCAGCAGGTAATAAATAGTTTTTGGTAAGTGATCTAATCGTTGCTAAATGATTCCCAACTTCTTCATGCTCCATCTCCATCATAGCAATAGGACTTTGCACCGATCCAAAATTTTCGGAGAAGGGCTGTATTTCTTCATTTTGCTGAGAAACCAGTTTCTTTATATAAGGAAACAGCACTTTCTCTTCCTTTAATAAATGCGAGGTCAATTCAGCATTAATTGCTTTTATAAGTTCATTAATCTGAAACAATTCCTCGTGCCTTTTTCCATGAACCCTGAATACTTTTTCAGAGAAACCAATGATTTCTGGCAAACTGGTTTTTACATAATTATGGTGTGTATTCACAATATAATCAATCAGAAAATCTAGGTTCCATTTAGTAAAATCAATAGGTCTTGAACCCAAATTGGCAGCTTTATTCTTATCAGCATCCTGTAATTCCTTTTCTACTTTTGTAACATCAATCCCCTTGGCTTTACATGCTTCCTTAACCGATTTTTTCCCTCCACAACAAAAGTCGATTCCGTATTTTTTAAATATCTGTGCTTTGCGGATATCATTGGCAGCCAGCTGACCTACTGACTCTTCGGTTGCGCCTTCATCTCTTCTGGTAATTTTAACCTTCCACCATTCAGGGCCTTCTTCTAGATACTCCCATATAAATACATTTCCTCTTTCTCCCAATAACTGATAGTACAAAGGTTTAGGATCATGATCATTGTGAATGGTTAAGTGTTCCCCCGGTTCAAGCATATCAAACCTGACAAATATGGTTGGATGCTTTTGTTTGGGTTCCAATACTGTTACGTCTAAAATATTTTCTGTTTCTGTATACATATGATTTGTTTTAAAAGTGATTGAATACTTCAAAGGTATTGTTTTTGAACAATAAAAGTATTTAAATACCTTTATTGTTGTACAAATGACATTTAACAGACAAAGAGGGGGGAATTCAAAACAGTTACTTACCTTTGCAAAGTGATTATAATATGTACATATAGCATCTCCAGACCAAAAGCCTTTGGTACGATCACCCCGGCCTGATAATAGTAGGTATCACCCGGGGTAATACTTATACTATTTTATTCCACTTCAATTTCTATTACACCATGTCACGAAATCAATCATCGATTTCGATTAGTGGTACTATTTTAATAACCAGTTTGGTTATCAATACCCTAATCATAAGATCTGCCTATTTAAATCCCACTTATTATTGGTGGCTTATTATTAGTATGCCGTTATTGGGCATCATTATTTTCAATATAATTCAGAAAAAACATGCTATTCTTCGCAACTATCCATTGCTAGGGTACCTGCGCTATATATTTGAATCTATTCGTCCGGAGATTCGCCAATACTTTTTTGAATCCGATGCCGATGGAAAGCCATTTAATAGAAGGCAAAGATCGATTGTATATCAGAGAGCCAAGAATGTAAAACAAACCGTAGCATTTGGAATGCAGACAGATCCTACTCAAGTCGGATATGAATGGATGGCACACTCTATTTATCCAGTTCATATAAAGAATAAATCACCTAGAGTACTCGTTGGTAATAAACAATGCCGCCAACCCTATAATGCCAGTATTTTGAATATTGGAGCAATGAGTTTTGGTGCCTTAAGCAAAACTGCCATTGAATCTTTAAATGCTGGAGCGCAATTGGGAGGATTTGCCCATAATACAGGAGAAGGAGGCATTAGTCCTTATCACTTAATAGGAGGCGACTTAATCTGGCAAATTGGAACAGGATATTTCGGATGTAGAAATCATGTAGGAAATTTTGATGCAGATCTTTTTCGCAAGAATGCCAGCAACCCAAAAGTAAAAATGATAGAATTAAAATTGTCTCAGGGAGCCAAACCCGGTCATGGAGGAATTTTACCTGCTGCAAAAAACACCCCTGAAATTGCTTCCATCAGAAATGTGCCGGTAAATACTACCATTGTATCACCGCCAGCGCACACTGCTTTTTCAGACGCAAAAGGGCTGATATATTTTCTGGAAACATTAAGACAATTATCGAGAGGTAAGCCGGTGGGCTTTAAAATTTGTATTGGTAGCAAACAGGAATTTATTGATATCTGTCAGCAAATGAAACTAACAGGCATTATACCTGATTTTATTACAATTGATGGAGCAGAAGGAGGTACCGGTGCCGCTCCATTAGAATTTACGGATCATGTGGGCATGCCATTAATGGAATCTTTGAGTTTTGTTTCTACAACGCTAAACAAAATGGGGCTGAAAAAACAGATAAAAATTATTGCAGGCGGTAAAATTATTACAGGGTTTGATATGCTGAAACTAATCTCGTTGGGGGCAGATTTATGCTATAGTGCAAGAGGGATGATGTTTTCGCTGGGTTGTATTCAGGCCCTTAAATGCGACAGTGGAAAATGTCCTGTGGGCATTGCAACACAGGAAGAAACGCTTTATAAGGGCCTTGATCCATCAGACAAAAAAGTAAGGGTAGCAAATTTCCATAAAAATACCCTTCAGGCATTTGTTGAATTAATGGAGGCAAGTGGGTTTAAAGATTTATCAGATATCAAATCCGCTAATATATTCAGAAGAATAAGCCAACTGGAAACAAAATCTCTGGAAGAAATATATTTTAAAGACTCCCTGGCAATGCCAACAAAAACCATGTCACAATTAAATTGATTTTATGAAAAAAGCAACCAAACAATTGATTCTATTAGAGGATGATTATCAACTCCTGAAAAACCATACAAGATCAGTATCCCATGACGAATCTATAGAAGCGAAAAGTGCCCGTAAACTAGCAGCAGAATTGGACAATAATCCAATGGTTTTAGAAAAAGAAGCTTTTCCAAAAGATGTAATCAGAATTCATTCGGAAGTAACATTACAAGACTTAAAGTCAAAAAAAGAAATCAACTTCACATTGGTTTTGCCAGGCGAAGCCAATGTTCAGTTAAAGAGAGTATCTATTTATGCTCCTATGGGAACAGCAGTAATTGGGTACAAAGAGGGAGATGAATTTATATGGGAAATGCCTTCCGGGGAAAGGGCTTTTACCATTCTTCGCGTAACCAATCCAGATTAGCTTCGCTCCACTTAACTTAATGTGGATTTGCTTCGCACCACCTACAGTGGATTTGCTTCGCTGATCCCAATGGGGGGAGGCTCAAAAACAAACAGATGTCCGTTCGCTTTCAGCGAACTTTCATTTTTATTTTAGTTCGCTCAGCAAAGCAAGCTTTGCCAGCTCCCTAAAACAAAAATGCCAGCCAATGGCTGGACATCTGTTTGTTTTGGCGGAGAGCGAGGGATTCGAACCCCCGGACCTGTTACAGTCAACAGTTTTCAAGACTGCCGCAATCGACCACTCTGCCAGCTCTCCGCGGCAAAAGTAAGGGGGGATTTTTTTTTATCCAAAACTTATTTTCATTCAAAGCTATATTTGCATCCTAATTGAAAGTTTTTGAAAGAATTAGCCACATTAAATCATTATTTCTGGAAGTATCGAAAGCGTTTCTTTATTGGGATATTCTTTGTAATTGCCTCCAATTATTTTGCAGTTTTAGCTCCTCAAATCACCGGATATGTCATTAGTCTGGTACAGCAAAAGCTTCCAGGTGCCAAACCAGCACCTGTGTACCAAGCAGAAGGAGACATCGTGAACAAATTCATTGCACTCGTTAGTAATAAAGACTGGAGTTTTGGCTGGTTGATTGCCTTTTGTAGTTTAAGCATTTTAGGGATTGCCATAATTAGAGGGGTACTGATGTTTTTTATGCGTCAGACCATTATTGTTATGAGCAGACATATAGAATTTGATCAGAAGAATGAAGTTTATCAGCAATACCAGCGATTACATACGGCATTTTACAAACAAAACAGTACGGGTGATTTAATGAACAGAATTGCCGAAGATGTAAGCAGGGTAAGAATGTATACGGGCCCTGCAGTGATGTATTTAATTAACCTAATCACCCTGATTGGATTTTGCTTGGTAAACATGCTCAGTAAAGACGTAAATCTTACTTTAATGGTATTGGCCCCATTGCCATTTCTGGCTATTACCATTTACAAGGTAAATAGTATCATCAATAAGAAAAGTGAATCCATTCAAGAAGACCTTTCCAACTTAACCACCAATGCGCAGGAATCCTATTCGGGTATTCGTGTAATAAAATCGTTTGTACAAGAGAAAGCCATGTTTGGATTTTTCAATAAGAACAGCGAAAAATACAAGCAGAATGCAATTGGGCTTGCCAAAGTAGAAGCCTTGTATTTTCCAAGTATGGCATTGATGATTGGAATCAGTACATTAATTACCATTTTTCTAGGTGGAATGCAAGCTATGCAGGACCCTTCTAAAGTGGGCACCATCGTTGAATTTGTGATATACATTAATATGCTGACTTTCCCGGTAAGTGCCATTGGATGGACAGCCAGTATGATTCAAAGGGCTGCTGCTTCACAAAAAAGATTGAATGAATTTCTACAACTGGAGCCATCCATTAAAGACTATCCCACAGTTTTGTCGGACGAAATGGTCACTGGAACCATTGAATTTAAGCAGGTAGATTTCACCTATCCAGATACAGGCATCAAAGCCATTCAGGATTTGAGTTTACAAATTCATCGTGGAGAAAAAATTCTGGTATTGGGAAAAACCGGTAGTGGAAAATCAACCTTAGCACAATTGCTATTGCGCTTTTATGAACCCGATAAAGGAAGCATTACGGTGGGATCAAAACCGCTGCATATGTACAGCTTACAAAAGCTTCGTCAAAACATCAGCTATGTGCAGCAGGACATTTTCCTGTTCAGCGATACCGTTGCCAACAATATCCGTTTTGGGGTAGCACAGGACACACCCATGGCGAGGGTAGAAGAAGCGGCAAAAAGTGCTAGCATACACAATGAAATCACAGGGTTTGAAAATGGTTATGAAACCATGATTGGGGAAAGAGGCGTTACTTTAAGCGGAGGACAAAAGCAAAGAATTTCCATTGCTCGTGCTTTGATTAAAAATCCGGAAATAATTGTGTTCGACGATTGTTTAAGCGCAGTAGATGCAAAAACCGAAAAGCATATCATTGGTCATTTATACAATTATTTACAGGACAAAACTGCCATTATCATTACACATCGTATTTTCTCCGGATTCCATTTCGATCAGATCATCGTATTAGAAGACGGGAAAATGGCAGAAAAAGGTACCCATGACCAATTAATGCAACTAAACGGTTACTACGCCGAATTGTACAAAATGCAGCTGGAGTCTGCTGCTAACCAAGACCCGGAAATTTAGCGTTGCAACACTAAGTAGTGTAAAGCATTTTTGTTGATTATTTGTATGAAATTTTTGGTAATTCCAAAACAACTCCTATTTTTAACCATTAACAAACTGTTAACCAAACACTAATAACTGTGGCGTACGAGAACAATGACAAAAAAATGGAGAGTGTGTACAGCACTCGCATCCGTGCAGGAAAGAGAAGAACTTACTTTTTTGATGTAAGGGCAACACGTGGCAACGATTATTTCTTAACCATTACAGAAAGCCGCAAACGCTTTGACAACAATGGTTATGACCGTCACAAAATTTTTCTGTACAAAGAAGACTTTAATAAGTTTATTAAAGCATTAGGAGAAGCAGTAGATTTTGTTAAAACAGATCTGATGCCTGATTTTGATTTTGATGCATTTAACCATGAGTATCCGGAAGGAGAAGGAGAGGGTGAAAACTATGCACCTGAACAGGCAGAAACAAATGAGGCACCGGTAGCTGAACCAGCACCTGCGTTCACTCCAACAGCTGCTGTTCCTGCCAATGAAGCCCCTGTGGTAAATGATACTGCTACTGAAGAAGTAGACAAATGGTAGTTTTTCGATTGCTTGCTTACATAAAAAAAACCCCGAAATTTTCGGGGTTTTTTCATGTTCAGTAATTACTTATTTCTTGATTTCAGAGGCTTTAATTTCAATGCCTTTTTCTCCAACACTCATATAGAACTTCTCGTTTTTCTTGTAAATATCATCAGATTGTGCAGTACCATTGATGATTAACTTACCGTCTTTAATTTGGATATCTACATTCTCTGGATTGCTTACAACGCCATCGGTTTTCAACGCTTCTACCAAACCTTTCAACCAATCTTGATCACCTGTTAAGGTAACATTCATAGCAGCAGAATCTTGATTACCAATTTTGATTTCAATTTTCTTCTCTACTTTAGTTTCAGCAGCACCTGTTGGATGCATATGCGCCAATGTAGGAGCAATTACCAAAGAAACAATAGACATCAATTTAATCAAAATATTCATTGAAGGTCCAGAAGTATCTTTGAATGGATCACCTACTGTATCACCCGTTACAGAAGCCTTGTGTGGCTCTGATTTCTTGTAATACATTTCACCATTAATTTCTACTCCTTTCTCAAAAGACTTCTTAGCGTTGTCCCATGCACCACCTGCATTGTTCTGGAAAATACCCATTAATACACCGCTCACGGTAGCACCTGCTAAGAATCCACCCAATGCCTCAGGTCCTAATAAGAAACCAATCAACAATGGAGAGATAATGGTAATGGCACCTGGCATCATCATTTTCTTTAAAGATGCTTCGGTAGAAATAGCCACACACTTATCATATTCAGGCTTACCAGTACCTTCCATAATACCAGGAATGGTTCTGAACTGACGACGAACTTCTTCTACCATGGCCATAGCCGCTTCACCTACTGCTCTAATAGCCAAAGAAGAGAAGATGAATGGTATCATACCACCGATAAATAAAGCTGCTAATACATCTGCTTTATAAATATCAATATGCTGATTGTCGGGCATTGCTACACCAACGAAAGCCGCAAATAAAGCCAATGCAGTTAAGGCTGCAGAAGCAATAGCGAAACCTTTACCACTAGCGGCAGTTGTGTTCCCCACAGCATCTAAAATATCTGTCTTCTCACGCACTTCTCCAGGTAATTCACTCATTTCTGCAATACCGCCTGCATTGTCCGCAATAGGACCAAATGCATCAATAGCCAATTGCATACCAGTTGTAGCCATCATACCTGCAGCCGCAATGGCCACACCGTATAAACCTGCGCAAAGGAAAGAACCATAGATACCGCCTGCTAACACGATGATCGGTAAGAAAGTACTTTCCATACCAATTGCTAAACCACCAATGATATTGGTTGCATGACCAGTTGCAGACTGACGAATAATGCTCAATACAGGACGCTTGCCCATTGCAGTATAATACTCCGTAATGATACTCATTAAAGTACCTACTACTAAACCTACTACGATGGCACCATAAACCCCATTTCTGGTAAACTCAGCACCCCTTAAAGTCATGGTTTCAGGCAATACATATCCCACTAAGAAATAACATACAATTGCTGTTAAAATCATAGAACCATAGTTACCCATGTTCAATGCTTTCTGAACAACAGCCGTATTTAATCCAGCAGATTCACCTATTCTTACGAATAGAGTACCTACAATTGATAATAAAATTCCGATACCAGCAATCAGCATTGGCAATAGAATAGGAGACAACCCACCAAATGCATCAATCAATCTAGATCCATCAGCAGCGGTTACTTCATTACCCAATACCATGGTAGCTAATACGGTTGCAACATAAGAGCCAAATAAATCGGCACCCATACCCGCAACGTCACCTACGTTATCACCTACGTTATCTGCAATGGTTGCAGGGTTACGGGGATCATCTTCAGGAATTCCTGCTTCAACTTTACCTACTAAGTCTGCACCTACGTCAGCTGCTTTGGTGTAAATACCACCACCTACGCGGGCAAACAAGGCAATACTCTCTGCACCCAATGAAAATCCGGTTAATACTTCAATGGTCTTTAACATACCAGCAGTGTCACCATCCGGTGAAAAATATTGCTTTAAAACCAGGAATAAACCACCTAATCCCAATACAGCCAAACCAGATACGCCTAAGCCCATCACAGCTCCTCCTGTAAAGGAAACATTCAATGCCTTACTCAAACTGGTCTTAGCAGCTTCTGCAGTACGAACGTTTGCTTTGGTAGCTACTTTCATTCCAATGTAACCAGCAGTTGCACTGAAAACCGCTCCAATAAAGAAGGAAATGGCAATGCTCCAGTGGCTGTCTTCATTAGACTGCGCCATGAAACCCAATAAAATAGCAACAATTACTACGAAATAAGCCAAGATCTTCCACTCAGCTTTCAAGAATGCCATAGCACCCTCTGCAATAAAAGTGCTGATTTCCTTCATTCTGGCATTACCGGCGTCCTGCTTGGAAACCCAGTTAAATTTAATCAAGGTGTAAAGAAGTCCGATGACTCCCATTGCCGGAACGGCATAAAACAATAGATTGTTCATAAGCAATTTTGTGTCAGAGTTAAAATTGTTAAAGGTTGGCAAAAATAAGGGTTCTAGCCTTTTAGTGCTACATTAAACGCGGTATGGGTATAATTATTATTCCTCATCCATATCCGGAATCTCAGAATCCGTAAAAACGCTGCTCATTTTGCCTGCATGCCAGATATTACTGTTGAATTTATTGCCCAGAATAATAATAGTAGCCGTATCTCCGATAATTCTTCTGAAAACCGCGTTATTTCCATGCCACCATCCGTTATGATATACTATGGTAGGATTAGGCGGGTCTACATACAAATGCCATCCCAATCCGTAGTTCTTTTTCCCCCTGGTTTCATTACTCAGAGGCTCGTATGCCAATTCCTGTGCAGCCATGCTTACAAATTCACCCTGATATAGGGCTTTGTCCCAGGCTAATAAGTCACGAACCGTGCTGTATACATTCTTATCCCCGTAAACACAGTCCAGTTTTTCCAAAGGATACGGTTTTTTACCAGGGGTATAGGAGGGAATATAGTTACCGGTATCTTTCATACTAAAAACATACGTGTCTTTCATTCCGAGGGGAGTAAAAACGCTGTCTTTCATGTATTGCGGAAAAGCCTGACCCGTAATTTTTTCAATAACCAACGCCAGCAAGGCAAAATTGGTATTATTATAACTATATCTTCTATTGGGCTGAGATTCAGGTGCGGGGCGGGTTCCAGCCAGAAAGCGCAAAACATCGTAATTGGTGCTTAATCCAGTTACACTAACAGGGTCTTTCACATAAACCGTTTGCTTTACCCATTTACCCCTTCTATTCTTTTTGCGGGTAGTATAAGAACGGGTTCCCGCCATTAACTGATCATATTTAGGTAGTCCTGATCGATGAGAGAGCAATAATTTTAGAGTAATCCCTTTGTAAGGGAAGGAGGGCAGGTATTGCTCAACAGGGTCGTTTAATTCAACGCGGCCCTGCTCCATCAGCCTTAAAAGCGTCATTGCCGTGAAAGTCTTGCTAATAGAAGCCACATGAAAAGTTGAGGAGGGAGTAATGGGTTCCTGCGTGGCAAAATTGATCATGCCCTTATAATCTTCAAAAACCACTTCACCGTTTTTAGCCACGAGGATGGCCCCGTTAAAACCAGTTTTCAACAATTGCTTTTCGTAAAGTGGTTTTATGGCATTGGCGTAATATTCTTTTTCACTCGATTTTAAACGGGTGTAAACCACGGGCTTCCCTTCACTTATCGTGTCTTTTGCAGGGGTGGGGGATCCACTACAAGCCAACAATACATAACTCAATACGGGAACTATCATCAAACGCTGCATTTAAAAGGTATAGGGTTAGAACTCAGGCAAAGATAACTTTACGATTTGTTTATAGTACGAACGTGGAAAACTATGGGATTGGTATACAGTTAGATAACATTATTTTGCAAATATGAGCAAGCAATCAATCACCAGTTTTCCCAAAGAGCGCATCAATATTCTCTTTTTAGAGAATATCAGCGACAAAGCAGTTCAACAGTTTAAACAAAATGGATATATCAATGTTCGCAAATTAAGCGGGGCATTGAGTGAAGCAGAGTTGATTAAAGAGATTAAAGACGTACATATTTTGGGTATCCGATCCAAGACTTTGATAACCCAAAAAGTGCTGGATGCAGCTGTCAAACTTCAGGCCATTGGTTGTTTTTGCATTGGGGTAAACCAGGTAAACCTGCAAGCCGCCATGCAAAAAGGGGTGGCTGTTTTTAACGCGCCTTATAGTAATACAAGAAGTGTGGCAGAATTGGTAATAGGTGCAGCCGTAATGTTAATTAGAAGAATACCAGACAAAAATGCTGCGGCTCATAAAGGAATCTGGATGAAAGAAGCCAAAGGCAGTTACGAGTTGAGAGGGAAAACACTGGGATTAATTGGGTATGGAAATATTGGTTCACAAGTAAGTGTCTTGGCTGAGGCATTGGGGATGAAAGTCTTGTTTTACGATACAGAAACCAAATTGCCCTTAGGTAATGCTACGGCTGCTAAAAGCATGAAAGAGGTATTGAACCATGCAGATATTGTTTCCTTGCATGTTCCTGAAACAACGGAAACAAAGATGATGATTAACAAAACGGCTATCCGTCAAATGAAGCCCGGAGCCATTTTGATAAACTATGCAAGGGGAGAAGTAGTTGACTTGAAAGCCTTGGCCAATGCCATTTCTGAAAAGCATATCAGCGGCGCAGCCATTGATGTTTTCCCATGGGAACCCGAAAAAAACGGTGATCATTTTGAAAGCCCCATGCAAGGTTTATCCAATGTTATTTTAACACCCCATATTGGTGGGTCTACCGAAGAAGCTCAACAAAATATTGGAGAAGACGTGAGCATTAAATTGTTTCAATATTTAGAAAGAGGTATCACGAATGGATCACACACGGTGCCTGCTATTGGACTGCCGCCCATTGAGGGGACCCATAGAATCCTGCATATCCACCACAATGTGCCAGGCGTTTTAAGTGCCATCAATACGGCTTTGTCGAATAACAAAATCAATATTGTTGGCCAGTACCTTAAAACCAATGAAGCCATTGGTTATGTGGTTTTGGATATTGATAAAAAGTTATCTAAGAAAGCGGTTGAGCTACTCAAATTGGTAAAGCATACCATTAAAGTTAGAATGCTATATTAATTAGCTGTAACTAAGTTTACCTATATACTTTTGATTCAGTCTATTGTCTTTTGATGATAGACTGAATTTTTTTGATCTCATCTGCATCTACAAAATCAATATCAAAGTCTTCTGGCATCAAGGGATTTTGAAACTGGGTAGTACTTGAAACGCGAATTCTTGCAGAAGTATGAACTTCGTTTACACCTGCAGTGTCTACAATATTTTTAACGTTACTGCTATTTAATCCACTGCCTGGCATAATGATAATACGATCATTAGCCTGCTCAACGAGTTGCTTTACCAAGGTTAATCCATCAGTCACTTTGGGATGCTGTCCGCTGGTTAATATTCTTGTGCATCCGCATTCGATAATGGTTTCCAAGGCTTCTAAAGGATTCTTGCAACGATCGAATGCTCTATGAAAAGTGACATCCAATGGGTAAGCAGCTTCCACCAAGCGAGCAGTATTTTCTTTATCAATTGTGCCATCCTGATTTAATAAACCAAACACAACGCCATCGTATCCAAGCTCTTTACAAAGCAAAATATCTTTACGAATGATTTCTATTTCATCCTTTGAATGAAAATAATCTCCGCCTCGAGGACGAATCATAGGAAATACAGGAATCGATATTTTTTCTCTAACGGTTTTTAAATACCCATAAGATGGGGTAGTTCCACCATTGGCATAGTTTTCACACAATTCAATTCGATCAGCTCCAGCTTGTTCCGCTGCAATTGCGGTGGCTGTATTGAAAACACATATTTCTAATAACATAGATCAGTTTTGTTGAAGGGTTAAATCGAAAAACGGAATGGCTAAATCAAAAATTTACTGTCGACTAAAATATTTTTATCGTCTGCATAACAAACGGCGAAATTGAATCCTTTTTGCAAAGCGTATCCACCGTAAACACCTTCTTTATTGATGGCAATCATACAAGCCTGAATTTCTTTGGCTTTTGATCCTTTCACTTTTAGCAATCGCTCAATTGCTTTTTTGCAAGCCATTTCTGGAGATAAACCCTGACGCATAAATTCCATTACTGTATGAGCGCCGCCTATTCGAATAATATCTTCCCCTTGACCAGTAGCTACTACAGCACCCACTTCATTGTCTACAAATAATCCGGCACCAATAATGGGGGAATCACCCACGCGGCCACGCATTTTAAAACCCATACCGCTGGTAGTGCAACTGCCACTTAAATTACCATTGGCGTCCAAAGCAATCATGCCAATGGTATCGTGATTCCATGATCCGTCAGACAAACGGGCAGGAGCAGAAATTATTGAATTTGAATTATTTACTGCAGCTATTTGATTTTGATTATTAAGTCTATTCTCTTTGTTTTCGCGATTAATAGCCGGCTTGTATTCGCTTTTTTCCAACCATTTTTTATATTCTCTTTCAGCACCTTCCGACAAGCCTTCTTTTTCTAAGGGAAAGCCCTGAGAAAGGGCAAACTGCTGAGCACCTTGACCCACCAGCATCACGTGGGGTGTATTTTCCATTATTTTACGCGCCACCGAAATTGGATGTTTGATTCTTTCCAAACAAGCTACGCTGCCACAATTTGCATGTTCATCCATGATGGAGGCATCTAGCGTTACAAAGCCATCTCTGTCTGGATTCGCACCCAAACCCACACAACAATTCATTTCATTCTCCGTAACCATAACACCTTGCTCAACGGCATCCAGCGCACGGCCATTGTTTTTTAACACATTCCAGGCGGCTTTATTGGCCCGGATACCAGCGTCCCAGGTAGACAAAACAATCGGTTTTTTACCGGCATATTTGGGGGCAAAACCCGCCAGAGAAAAACTGCCTAATCCAAGACTACCAACTTGCAAAAACTTTCTTCTGGAAAACATTAGATGTTGATTTATGAATGAATTTTTTTAAAAATAAGCATTGTTTCAATCTACTGCCGCAAATGGGTATAATTTCAAGCACAACCCATAATAATCCACCTAAGCCTCTGATTATCAGTTAAAATTCACCAATATTTATTTCTCATAATTAACATTATGTTAAATAGCTCACAACAGAATGGGAAGAAATGCTGCAACAATTAATAATCATCGTCATCTATATAATTAGCCATCAGATCTATCGAATTATTGGCAATCCCCCACTTACCTTTTCTTTTAATCAAAATCAAATTGTAGACAGGACCAAAAATTTCAGGCTTCCGATTAAGATTTTTAAAAGACAAAAAACAAAGTGTGTAATTCCTCAAAAAAACTGGTTTTGATAATTCAAGCGATTTAGGTTCATTCGCTATCACTGTTCTATTCCCTTCCCAAAAAATACCAAGTGGCTCTCGAGTCGTATCCAGTTGTGTTTTATTATAGATATATGTCAATTCCTTCTGATTAAAACGAAGCTGGTTAGGTGGCTGTAAATCTATTGGTTCATAATAGGGATTTAGTAGATTCGCCTTAAGTTGAACAAATAACCCATAATTAGACAAATAATTCCTGATGAATATGGTGTCTGTATGTCTATTCCTTGGAAAATACCGTTGATTGTTTAAAATACTATCCTGAAAAAATTCTAAAACTTTTACTTTCTCTTCTCTATACTTTTTGGCATTTTGTGCCGAACAGAGATTTAATAAAAGCAAACTAGTAGAAAGAATTAGTAGAAATTTTATACGCATGCAACCCTTTCAAATACAGACACAAATTAGGCCCAATTCCATATAAAGAATTGTATAATTTACTCTGCCACCAACCTCACAATTCTTCCCGGTCCTTCTATAGAAACATAAATGGAACCATCGGGTGCCTGACGCACGTGACGTATGCGGCCCACTTTATCGAGCAATTTGTGTTCCTTAACCACTTTATTATCCTTAATTTCAAGGCGGGCTAAATATTGTAAAGCCAGTCCACCGACCAACAGATTGCCGGTCCAGCTTTTGAATTTTTTATCTGTGATGAATGCCATTCCACATGCACCAATGGATGGCACCCAGTTGTGAATAGGATCTGTAACCCCTGTCATGGTTGGACTTGCCGAAACGGGTTTATCGTCGTAATTAACGCCATAAGAAACCAATGGCCATCCATAGTTACTTCCTGCCTTGATGATATTGACTTCGTCGCCACCCTTGGGCCCATGTTCTGCCTCCCAGATTTCTTTGGTAAAGGGATTATAGATCAAACCTTGTGGATTGCGGTGTCCGTAACTATAAACCGATGTAGGCGTTGTGTTTCCCGGTAATACTGGGTTTCCGGCAGGAATGCCTCCATCCTGGGTAATGCGGTGTACTTTCCCCCAGGTGCTATTGACTTCTTGGGCATTTTTATTGGGTGAATTGGCTCCGCCATAACTGGTGGATCCTCCTTCCCCAACACTTACATATAAATTTCCGGCTTCGTCAAAATCAATACGGCTTCCATAATGCCCTGTCATGGTATTGGCCGAATTAGAACTCAGCAAAATTTTGGGTTCTACAATTTGATCGTTTACTAGTTTACAACGCATCAAATGAAAACTGCCTCCACCGCCTGGATGATTACCTGCATAAGTAATGAATATCCATCCGTTGCTATTATATTGAGTAGAAACGCGAACATCCAGCAGACCGCCTTGCCCACTGGTATTGATAACGGGTAATCCAGTAATCTCTGTGATTTTATCTCCGCTCTTACGATGAAGCTTCCCTTTTTTCTCCGTAAATAATAAATCTCCATTAGGCAAAAAATCCATACCCCAGATCACTTCATAACCACTGATCAATGGCAATGTTTTAACAGTTGGTTCCACTGTCATTTGCGAAGTATCTTCTACTGTGCCTTCTTTTTTACTGGAAGTACAAGAAAAGATACCTGCAAATGCAAGGGATATAAAAAGGGTACGGATAGGCATTATAAAAACTTCTTAAGCTTATTTGAACGTTCCGTGTAAAGCATCAAACTCTTTGTACTTGGCTTCGTACTGATCAAACAATTTTGCGTCTTTACCTCTTACACGTCCCATTTTGTAGTAATAAATATTGGCAATAAAGTCAACAGATTTATTAACCACACTCTTTTCTGTATTGGTACGGGTTGCTTTATCTTTTAATATGCTATAAGACTTGGTTAACCATTCTGCAGCAATATCAGTCAACTCCATTGATTTCTTTTCAATGGCGGCGTTTTCATTTTTTACTGCATCAGTCTTTAACTTAAATTCTGCATCTGCTGCTGCTTTTTTCTTTGGATCTTTCACCACAGGCTTATTGGCATTCAGCTCCTGTAATTTCTTGATATTCGCTGCAAACTTTTCATCTTCCATGTTGAAGTAGTTGTAGTAAGTTACTCCTACGTTGAAAGCCGCGATGGCATTGTTGTTATTTTTCTCGTAAGCCTTTTTGAAAGCTTCAATTGCCTTACGAGTGTATTTATCTACAGTTGCACTATCCAATGCATCGTCGTTTTTGGCAGTGATGAATACATCTCCAAATTGTAAATATTTATTTTCAGTTAATTGACCGGCAGCATCCATCTGATCGTATAATGCGGTTTTACCAGCCAAATCGTAGTTCTGATCGATATATTCAATTTCGAAATCTTCCCAGTTTTCTTTAGGATATACTTCCTTACCTAAAGCCATATACTTCTCAAAAGATTCCTTATTCTTTTGCTTGGTATAATAATCTACCATGTACTTATAAATGTCGGCAAAGCCCTCTCCTGTTACTTTGCTATCCGCTAATCTTGAATAGTATTTAGCAGCATCATCTGCTTTCTGTGCATTCTGGAAAGAATAGGCACAATACAAAATAGAAGTGGTGTCAAATGGTTGTTGTGAACTGGCCCATTTGTTTTTAAAAATATAATCACTATAGATGACTGCTTTTTCAAACTCCTTAGAAGCTTCATTGTATTTCTTATCCTTGAAACTATTGATACCTAAGTTGAAGGAAGTTGAATACATATCAAAGTATCCATCCGGACCTTTTTCTTTTGCTTTAGCCAATGTGGGTTCCATTTCTTCAAACTTCTGGAATGCAGCATGAGCTTCTTCCACTGCATTTGGATACTTGGCACGGGTAGCTTCATTCTGATAGAATGCAGCATAAATACGGGACTTCCAGTAAAAACCTTCGGCTTTGTCCTGGTTTTTGGGGTTGGCCAATGCTTTGTCTAATTCCGTTTTGGCTTCTTCAAACTTCTTCAATAAAACATTGGTTTCAACTTTCTTGAAATCCTGAGCAGTAGCAGCAGTTATCATGGCTACGCTTAACAACAAGGAGAAAAAATACTTCATATGGTTGTTTTTAGTCGTGTACTTAATTTAAAGGTTCTTCATCATTATTCGTATTCAATCCAGCATCATCGCTGGCAGTATTAGGCTCTTCGCTGGCATTATTAGCATTCTCTACAGTTTCATTGGACAGATCTGGCGAAGCATTTTCATCCGCAACAATCTCTTCTTCCTGCTCTTCAATCTGTGAAATGGCTGCGATTTCATCTCCATCATCCAAGCGAATCAGTTTCACACCCTGTGTGGCTCGGCCCGCTTCTCTAATATCTGCAATACCCGTTCTAATCGTAATTCCAGACTTACAGGTGATGATCAAATCTTCCACTTCTTTCACATATAGAATACCTACCAGACTACCTGTTTTTTCGGTAACATTGATGGTCTTAACCCCTTTACCGCCACGATTGGTAATTCTATAGTCTTCAATTGCCGTACGTTTTCCAAATCCTTTTTCACTTACCACCAAGATGGTCCTTTCTGCATCGTCCTTATTTACACAAATCATGCCAACCACTTCATCTTTGGAATCGTCTACTTCAATACCTGCCACCCCAATCGCCCCTCTGCCGGTTGCTCTTACTTTCTCTTCTGGGAATCGAATGGCACGTCCACTCTTAACCGCCATCATGATTTCGCTAGAACCATTGGTAAGTCTAGCTTCCAGCAATTCATCGCCTTCCACAATGGTGATGGCATTTACTCCATTGGCTCTTGGTCTGCTGAAATCTTCTAGAGATGTTTTCTTAATGATACCTTGTTTGGTACACAATACGATATAGTGATTTTGTACAAAATCCGTATCAGAAATATCCTTCACATTAATGATGGCTTTCACTTTATCATCACCCGGTAATTGAATCAGATTTTGTATGGCTCTACCCTTACTTTGCTTTTCTCCTTCTGGAATTTCATACACGCGCATCCAGTAACATCTTCCCTTTTCCGTGAAGAATAAAATGGTATCGTGTGTAGATGCTACAAACAAATGTTCTACAAAATCTTCTTCGCGTGTTTTGGAACCAACGGCCCCTCTTCCTCCTCTTTTCTGCTGACGATATTCGGTAGCAGAAGTACGCTTGATATATCCTAAATGTGAAATGGTAATTACCACATCTTCATTTTCAATCAAGTCTTCAATGCGCATTTCATCAGCCAAATATTGAATCTCGCTCTTACGCGCGTCACCGAATTTTTCTTTAACTTCTAATAGTTCTTTTTTGATTAACGCATAACGCAGGTCTTCATTGGCCAACAGGGCCTTCAACTCTTTAATCAACGCAATCAACCCATTGAATTCTTCAATGATCTTGTCGCGCTCCATTCCGGTTAAACGCTGCAAACGCAATTCCAGTATGGCTTTTGCCTGAATTTCAGACAAGCCTTCCACCTGATTGTATAACTCATTGGTTAAGTCGGTGAACATGGCAGAATTCAAGTACCAGCGTTCTTCTCGGCTCTTAGCCATTAATGCTTCTTTAGCCTCATCTGGTGTACGGCTGGCACGTATCAATCGAATTACTTCGTCTAAATGATCCAGTGCTTTCAGGTATCCTTCCAACACATGGGCTCTTTCTTCCGCTTTTCTTAAATCGTATTTCGCACGACGAATCACTACTTCCATTCTGAATTCAATGAAAGCTTTAATCAGATCGCGCAGATTCATGATGCCCGGACGGCCATTGCTCAGAGCTACGTTATTAATACCATAACTGGTTTGTAATTCCGTGTATTTGAACAACTGATTAATCACTACTTGTGCAACGGCATCCTTCTTTAATTCAACTACAATGCGGGTACCATCTTTATTACTTTGGTTACCTACATCAGAAATGCCTTCCACTACTTTGTTGATGGCCAGTTGACCAATGCGGTCTGTTAATGTATCACGACTTACCTGATAAGGAACTTCAGTAATCACAATCATTTCACGGCCATTGGGCTTGGTTTCCACGGTGCATTTACCGCGTACCACCACACGACCCCTACCCGTCATAAGTGCCTGCCTAACTCCCTCCATACCGTAAATAACACCACCAGTAGGGAAATCCGGAGCCTTCACATAATTCATTAATTCTTCGATGGTGATATCTCTGTTGTCCACATAAGCCACACAACCATCCACTACTTCGCTCAAGTTATGGGGCATCATATTGGTGGCCATACCTACGGCAATACCAGAGGAGCCATTGACCAACAATTGCGGAATTCGGGTAGGCAATACCGTCGGCTCTTCCAGAGAATCGTCAAAATTCAACTGAAAGTCTATGGTTTCTTTTTCAATATCATCCAACATGGCTTCTGCAATGCGCTGCAGTCTTGCTTCTGTATAACGCATGGCTGCCGGTGGATCTCCATCCTGGTTACCAAAGTTACCCTGACGATCTACCAACGTATATCGCATGGTCCAGTCTTGTGCCATACGTACCAAGGTATCATAAATGGCACTGTCGCCGTGGGGATGGTATTTACCCATTACTTCCCCAACTATACGGGCAGATTTTTTAAAAGGCTTATTGCTGTTATTGCCCAATTCATTCATGGCATACAAAACCCTGCGGTGCACGGGCTTGAATCCATCTCTCACATCAGGCAAGGCTCTTCCAACAATAACCGACATCGAATAATCGATGTAAGCCGTCTTCATTTGTTCTTCAATGTTGACCTGAATAATGCGGTCGTTATCGTTGGTTTGTTCCGGTAATAAATTTTCTTCCATTGGTACTTTCGGGTTCTTCTTTTTAATCCTTTTCAGACAAAAAAATAGTTGTCTGAACGGAGGTCTGCGAAGATAGTTTTTTTAGGCCTTAAAATGGCTTTAAAAGGCTGTTTTTTTAAGGGTTTTATCCACAGTTTACACCCCTTGTAATTGATTGATTTTCACGCATCGGCACCAATTGTTCTATCTTTATTTTTTTTAATCTCATTTGCATGCATATTGTTGTATTCGGAGCAGGAAAATCTGCCACGGTTTTAATTGCCTATTTAGGAAGAATTTGTAATGAAAAAAACTGGACTTGTACCATTGCAGACAAGGACTTAAAGAGTCTAGAACAAAAGATTGCTGGTTTCCCTTCTCTGAAAGCCAGTGCCCTCTCTATTGAAAACGAAGCAGAAAGGCAGGGGTTGATTAGAACCGCCGATATAGTGATTTCGCTGTTACCACCCGGTCTCCACTTCTGGGTAGCAAAGGACTGTGTGGCTTTGAGAAAAAATTTACTGACTGCATCTTATCTAGACGATCAGATAAAAAGTCTGGAACCCTCCATTAAAGAAGCTGGTTTGTTATTCATTGGCGAAATGGGGTTAGATCCGGGTATTGATCATATGAGTGCCATGCAGATTATTGAGGAGATCAAAGAAAATGGGGGCACTATTCATTCTTTTAAATCGCATTGCGGCGGCTTGATAGCGCCTGAATCGGACAATAATCCCTGGCATTATAAAATCAGCTGGAACCCCAGGAATATTGTTACTGCAGGTAAAGCAGGTGCTATTTTCAAAGAGAATGGCGCAACTGTTGAAATTCCCTATGAACGAATTTTTGTGGATTGCGGGCAACTAGCCATTCCTGAAGTAGAAACCCTGGCCTATTATCCCAACAGAGACTCTTTATCGTATATTCCCTTGTATCAGCTGGAACAAGTCAATACTTTTATCAGAACCACTTTGCGTTATGCTTCATTCTGCACGGGCTGGGAAAAAATGGTGGCAGCTCAATTGACCAGCGATGAAGAAATCATTAATACCGATGGACTTAGTTATGCCGAATTCTTCAGTAGTCATCTGATTAAACACAAAGTAAGTCTGGATACCCCTGAATTAGAAAATCAATTCAATTTCCTTGGGTTGAACAATCCAGCAATGATCAATAAAGGCTCAATAGCTTGCTCACAACTTTTACAGGAAATCTTGGAGGAAAAATGGAAACTGGCACAAGGTGATAAAGACTTGATAGTTATGCTGCATGAATTTGAATATTCCCTGAACCACAAAATATACGCATTGAATAGTTCGCTGGTGGTTAAGGGAGATGACGAGCTCAGAACAGCCATGGCAAAGACCGTTGGATTGCCCTTAGGTATTGCTGCTGTTTTAATTTTAGAGAACAAAATTCAATTGAAAGGGTTACATATACCAATCGTGAAGGAAATTTACGAACCTGTACTGGCAGAACTGGCCAAGGAAGGAATTGCATTCAAGGAAACAAAAAAAGAATTGGCATGAGTTTTTGGTTGATTAAGTCTGAACCCTTCAAATACAGCTGGGATCAGTTTGTAAAAGACAAGCAGACCTTTTGGGATGGCGTAAGAAATTACCAGGCAAGAAACAATTTAAGGGCCATGAAAAAAGGAGACCTTGCCTTGTGGTACCATAGTAATGAAGGATTAGAAATTGTGGGCATTGCCAAAGTAGTAACCGAAGCTTATCAAGATCCTACCACAGAAGAAACAGCCTGGGTAGTCGTAGATTTTAAACCCGTAAAAAAACTAAAGAAGCCCGTTAGTTTGGCTACCGTGAAAGCCGATAAGCGTTTGGCCAATATGGCATTGGTGAAAGCACAGCGACTCTCTGTACAACCTGTTACAGAAGCAGAATGGGAGATTATTATGGAGCTGTCGGAGACCAATTAGATTGAATAACTTTTTTGAGGCAAACGTTTGTGCTCAACAATTGTATTTAACCGCTATTTAAAATTTTATATTGTTTATTTGAAAAAGATATAAGCAATGCCGATGGCTGCCATTACCCCAATCAAATCGGCCAGCATACCTGCCCAAATGGCGTAGCGTACTTTCTTGATCCCCACACTGCCGAAGTATAAGGCAATGATGTAGAATGTAGTGTCGGCACTACCTTGAAAAGTACTAGCCAATTGTCCAATAAAACTATCGGGGCCATGGGTTTTAAATATATCCAGCATCAATCCCCTGGCTCCTCCTCCACTGAATGGACGCATGATAGCCACTGGTAAGGCGGGAACAAAATCGCCGCTGGTACCTACTGCCGTAAAGCACCAAGTAATGCCGCTAATGATGGCTTCTAGGGCACCGCTTTCTCTAAATACTCGAATGCCTACCAGCATTCCAACTAAATATGGTATCACTTTCAAAATCACATCCCAACCCTGTTTGGCTCCTTCAATAAAGGCATCAAAAACATTCACTTTTTTCAAATGACCGCCAATAATAAACGTACAGATGATTAGGAATAAAATGGTATTGCCCAATACATTGCTAAACGTTTCTTTTGTTAACAAAGTTGGTACGGGAATATCTTTTTGCGAAGGCAAGCCTTGAATAAACCAAGCAAATAAAAAAATAGCGGTAATAATGGTACCTAACCAAGCAATCAGCACGCGATCAAATTTCAATCGCTGATAAATGCCGGTAATCAGAATACTGGCAACGGTTGCCACAGCCGTGGCCAACATGAGTGGAACAAATACACTGGTGGGGTTGGTACTCCCCGCTCCTGCCCTATACGCGATGATGGAAAGCGGTATCAGTGTTAATCCACTTGTGTGCAAAACCAGAAACATGATTTGTGCGTTACTCGCAGTTTCTTTTTCCGGATTCAAGCTTTGCAAACTTTCCATGGCTTTTAAACCAAAGGGGGTTGCTGCATTGTCTAGTCCTAGCATATTGGCACTGAAATTCATGACCATTTGCCCCATGGCCGGGTGTTTATCGGGCACACCAGGGAATAATCTTTTCATGAAAGGATTCAGGATTCTGGCCAAAAAATTAATCGCCCCTGCTTTTTCGCCAATATTCATCAACCCCATAAAGAATACCATCACTCCTGTTAAGGGCAAAGCAATGTCCATAACACTAGACTTACTGGCATCGAATATCCCTTCTACCAGTTTTTTAAAAATATCATAATCCTGAAATACAATCAGCTTAATCAGTGCAATCACAAGACCGATTACAAAAAATAGTATCCAAACATAATTCAGTGCCATGGGTCTAAGATAGTAAAACTTGCTATTGCAGCACCATGCCCAATGAAATCCTTTCCTTACCTTTGCGCCTCAAAATTTGTATAATGGCTTTACAAGCAGGTATCGTAGGTCTTCCAAACGTGGGTAAATCAACCCTTTTTAATGCAGTGAGTATTAGTGCGAAAGCTCAGGCAAGCAACTATCGCTTTTGTACCATTGAACCCAATGTAGGTTTGGTGGACGTACCCGATGAACGCCTGACCAAACTGGCTGAACTGGTAATCCCTAACAGAGTAGTGCCTACACAAATGGAAATTGTAGACATTGCAGGTTTGGTAAAAGGGGCCAGTAAGGGTGAAGGTCTGGGCAATAAGTTCCTGGGTAATATCCGTGAAGTAGATGCTATTATTCATGTGATTCGTTGTTTTGAAGACGAAAATGTACTTCGCGAAGAAGGCGCTATTAACCCCGTGGGTGATAAAGAAATTATTGAGACCGAATTGCAGTTGAAAGATTTGGAGAGTGTAGAGAAGAAAATGCAGCGTGTTGAAAAAATGGCACGTGTGGGATCTGATGCAAAAGCCAAGGCTGAATTTGAAATTTTACAACGTTGCCAGAATCATTTGATGGCTGGGAAAAGCATCCACACATTGGGATTGAGCAAGGACGAGAAATCAGCAGTTGCAGATTTATTCCTTTTAACCGATAAGCCTGTATTATATGTAGCGAATGTAGACGAAGCATCCATGCATACAGGGAATCAATATTCAGAGCAATTAAAAAAAGCCGTTGAGCCCGAAGGCGCACAAGTGATTGTGATGTGCAATAATATTGAAGCACAGATTGCGGAACTGGAAAATCCAGACGATAAGCAAATGTTCATGGAAGAATACCAGATGAAAGAACCAGCATTGAATCGTTTGATTCAATCTGCCTATAAACTGTTGAACTTAGATACTTACTTCACAGCTGGTGTTCAGGAAGTGCGTGCTTGGACCATCCATAAAGGATGGAAAGCGCCACAGGCAGCAAGTGTAATCCATACCGATTTTGAAAAAGGTTTCATTAAGGCGGAAGTAATTGCTTACGAAGATTTCGTTAAATATGGCAGCGAATCGGCTTGCAGAGACAATGGCCGTTTAAGAATTGAAGGGAAAGAGTATATTGTGAAAGACGGAGATATCATGCATTTCCGCTTTAACGTTTAATATGCTTTTATACTGATGCTTTCATTCTGGGAAAAAGACAGTTATTATGCCAATACCGATGTAATTATCATTGGGGCAGGATTAATGGGTCTTTGGTCGGCATTAGAATTAAAGAAACAACGCCCCTCCCTTTCCATTACAATTGTTGAAAGAAACAGCACTCCCTTGGGCGCATCAACCCGTAATGCAGGCTTCGCTTGCTTTGGGAGTCTTACGGAATTGTTGTTCGATGAGGCCAAATTAGGCACCAATGCCATGCTGGACATTTTGGAAGCCAGATTCAAAGGCATACAGAAAATCAAATCACACTTTTCAGCTGAAACAATACAGTTTGATCCTTGTGGAGGGTATGAAGCCATTCCGGCCTCTCATGCAACAGCGGCCAATCTGGATGATCATATTCAAACCTTAAATCAACTGCTCTCCCCCATCACAAAACTTGATCAAACCTTTACCAACCAATCAGCGGAGATGCGCAAAATTGGTTTAAAAAACTTTGACCATTTGGTAGGGAATGTTTTGGAAGCAGGAATTCATAGCGGCAAACTGGTGAATGCTTTATCAAAACTGGTGATGGAAAAAGGCGTAACCATTCTATATGGATTAGAAGTAAAGGATTGGGAAAGTGAACGGAACGGTGTTCAAATTCAGATGCAAAATGGATTGAAGCTTTGTGCCAATCAATTAATTAGTTGCGTCAATGGATTCACGCAACAATTAATCCCCTCACTAAATATAGTTCCTGCCAGAGGACAAATCATTCTCACCAATGCATTTGAACATCTGACCATGAAAGGAACTTTTCATTATGATGAAGGTTTCTATTACTGGCGGAACCTGGGAAATCGAATCCTCATTGGAGGTGCCCGCAATTTGGATTTTAAAGAAGAAGAAACAACCGATTTGTCGGGTACAGAAAAAATAAGAACCCATTTACTTGATTTCTTACGTCAACATATTGTAACCCATGAAAATATTGTGATGGATCAATACTGGAGTGGCATTATGGGATTTACGCCAACCAAAGAACCGCTGATTGAAGAGGTAGCACCCAATATATTCGCTGCCATTGCCTGCAACGGAATGGGGGTTGCGCTTACACCTGTTATGGCTGAAAAATTAGCCATTCAGGTTATGGCGAATGTTTAACTTTAATAAAAATTGAAGATGAGAGTTGGATTTTTACTCATATGGATAGCATTGGGAACTATAGCCTGCCAAAGCGGAGCAGAATCTGAAACGCAGGGCGGAGAAAATATAAATATTGTTCAGGAACCCACTAATTTATCTTACCAGATACTTAAGAAATATCCTCACGATACTTCTTCCTTTACACAGGGTTTAGAGTGGTACAAAGATCAACTTTGGGAAGGTACAGGCTGGTATATGGAGAGCAAACTGCTACTGACCGATTATAGTACCGGCAAAGCCATAAAGAAAGTAAAACTGCCCGACAATGAATTTGGAGAAGGCATCACCATTTTTAAGGATAAAATTTACCAGTTAACCTGGCAGGAACACAAAGTGTATCAGTACAATGCAAAAACCTTACAAGTAGAAAAAACTTTTGATTGGCCTTATGAAGGATGGGGACTTACGCACAATGACACAGCATTGATTGTTTCAACTGGGGGCAGTAATATTTACTGGGTTGATCCTACGAATTTTAAAATTATCAAAACACTTGGTGTTACTGATAACAACGGCTATGTAGACAGCATCAATGAACTCGAATGGGTGGATGGGTTTTTATATGCCAACAAATACCTTACCGATTATATTCTTAAAATTGATCCTGCAACAGGTCATGTAGTTGGAAGAATGAATTTGTCGGGTATTTTGCAACAAACCAATCAACCTGTATCAGCCAACACGGATGTATTGAATGGAATTGCCTACAGACCATCCACTAAAACTTTTTTTGTTACAGGGAAAAGATGGCCAGCGATGTATGAAATAAAGCTGAATTAATTTTTTTCCATTACATAAATCACAGAACTGCATTTAGCTCCATTACCTAGCGCAGCCCAGTTTGATGCAAGTCCTTGTAGAAAGGCAGATAGATAATTAATCTTTCCCGTTTTGTACTGTTCACTTAACATGGCTACATAAAAAGCATCAAACCACATGGGCTTCATTTTCACCATACTAAATCCATTCTGTGTAGCCAGCTGCTGCATTGAAGCAGGTGAAAAATGATACAAATGACGCGGCACATCATAGGCCGCCCAATCTTGTTGATAAAAGCTGGCATCAGCAGATGTATAATTAGGGACTGCAATCACCAGCTTCCCTCCTTTTGGTAAACAAGCATGAAAAGCTTTCCAATAACCCGATAAATCATGCACATGTTCCAACACATGCCATAAGGTTATTACATCAAAACTATTTTCAGTAAATTGGTACAGTTCATTGGGAAGAAACAAAGTCAGACCAAAGGACTCAGCAGCTGTTTTTCTTGCCTGCTCATCTGGCTCTAAAGCCGTTACTGTCCATCCAGCATTTTTCATGGTGGATGCAAAAGCGCCAACCCCTGCCCCAATATCCAATAGCCTTCCCTCCTTTAAACCGGTGAATTGTTTTATTTGTCTGGCTTTTAAACCCAATGTATAATTTCGTACCAGATGGTATAACTGATTGATTAGTCCTGTTTTTGTATTGGAATGAGATATATAATTGGCTGACTGATAAAAAGTACCAATCTCCTGTATCGCAGGAATATCCTGGGTAAATCGCAATGAACAATCATTACAATGCCAAATATCAAAGTCCAATTTACTAACGGTATGGTCTTTGGCTGTTAAAACAAAATGAATATTGCTTGAATTACAAGCAGGGCAATGAAAGGAATGAACTGGTGTAAACATAGATCTTGGCAACATTAAACATAATAAAACAACAAAGCACCCAGACCTATCATTAAAAGTATGACTGCATAAACCCACCAGTTATCGCTGGATTGAATTTGTGTATCCTGACCCAGCAATTCTCTGATATCTTCTTCTTCCTGTTCCGTTAAATTTCTGTCTGCATCATGGTTAATTTTAACCACTTCTTTCTTAGCCATCTCAATAGACTCGTTTACTTTTACCTGGGGTAAAATTTCCAGTAGATTCTTTTCAGGGGTAAAAAGAATGTATCCGTTTTCTTCTTTTCGCATCATTCCAATACCAGGAATAACTGCACCTTGAGGGGTAGTTAAAGAGGTTTTGATTTTGTATACATAATCATGAAATTGCTTGATGGCGGTCATCTGGTCTACACCCATCTCCTCTGAAATAAAGTCGAATAAAAATTTATCTGATGGAGGTGTTGGCTCCTGCTTAAAACGAATGGCCGGCGCTGGTGCAAATAAGAATCCATTGGCATTGTCCAGTTTTGCGGAGTTCTGCTCAATTACAAAATTACCTATATCTGGTATGCTTAACCTATGATTCAGAACAAGGTATTTATGCAAATATTGATACATTCAACAGCTATTTATTGGAACGAATATACAACTCCTCCTAAAACATTGAAACCAAAAACAGGATATTGGTTCCAGCGTTGATAAACATTATTTAAAATATTGTTCATCTGAATCCATGCATTCAACTTTGGCAACACAACAAATTCAACTCCCAGATTCAAATCTGCTGCAGGAGAAAGCCTTTTAGCAGCAAGCGAGAACTGATCTCTATACATAGACCCATTTCTATAAAAAAGTTCAGATTTAATCTGTAAATCACTTAGTGGCTTCCAGATAACTGCGCCAGTAAGTTCCAGCGGAATCAAACCAAAAGCATCTGTTGCTGCACTTATTTTGCTGAAATGATTGTACTGTGCGCCAGCAGTGAAAGTCAGCTTTTCCTGAACTGCATAATTCAATTCACCAGCCAGATGAAATATATTCATATTGGTATACAGGATATCAAAAGCCTTACCATCCCCCAGTTGATTCAGGAACAAAGGCTGATCTGTTAACTGGCGATATGCCAATCGGGCATTGTAAGAAAAATGATTTCCCGTATTTCCCTTGAAACCGATGAACTGCTCCAGCATTCGGGTATTTCTAATTTGATTGAATAATCCAATCCATGGGTTGAATTTGGCCAATGAACGGAAACTATTTTTTGTAAAGCTCCCTTGAAATCCTGCCTCTAATTGAAGAGAAGTGCCTGATAGTTGACTTTGAAGAACTACATTAGGCAATAGTTTAAATGCAGCATTATCCCAGCTGGGTCTGATTCCTGCTTCCAGATTAAATGCATTGGAACGAAACTTAACAGATGGGGCTAATACAAATAGATTGTTTTTCCAATCAACCGCATTCACCTTGTATGTAGCTAAATCTGCCTGAAACGCCAATTGCAGGGCCCATTGACTGGTCAACTCTTTTTGGATGGGGGCATTCAGTATCAAATTGTTTTCTCCTGCATTGTCTGCATTGGTAAAACGATTGAACTGTACAACCGGATTAAAATTGATTGTTGAAGCAGATGAAGTACTATTCTTTAAACCTACTTCAAGCTGTAGTGTATTATAAACCAGCTGCAATTGATCTTTGGGATAAACTAGCGTATTAGGTTGAAAGCCATACCTGTATCGGGTGGTGCTGTTGAAACTTGCACGGGAAGTCCATAACAGCTGCTGTTTCGAGGTAAAATGATTCAATACATCTAAATTGAACTTGCTATATTGCTGAGCATATAATTTACCCTGAGAACGTATAAAGCCTGCTTCAATTTGCGTAACAGAATTGCGAATATCACCAAAACTGAACTTCCCTTCTCCCATAAACGTGCTTAAATTACCCGCACCCAGTTTTACCTGATGAGAATTTTTCCAAACCATTGGTGAATCGCTTGGCAATGCCAGAGGCTTTAGTGGAATGGGCTGATAAAGGAAAAACAAATTGGATGAAGGCACTTTATAGGTTAATGGCAACCTGCTCGAATCATTGATGCCCGTAGCCGCAGTGAAATTTATTTTTGCTGCATTTTGCAATGAGGGCTTGAAGGCAGAGGTAATAATTACCGTTTTGGTTGAACTGCTATCCTGACTATTGGGAACTGTATAAGCAACAGAAAGACTTTCACCTTTTGTATTCTGCGATTGGTTAGACTTTTGCTTGCCGGCATTTTTTACAGTTACCGCTGCTTTCTTTTTCTTGCTTTTAGCTGCTGATTTCTTAGTGGTTGCCGTTTTCTTGGCTTTCACGCTTTTTTTCTTCCGCTGCGCAGTAGCATCGGTTGCAAACCCAATTAGCAGCAAAACAATTAATAAAATGGAACTTGGTTTCATGACAAATAATTTATGCTTCGCTACTTAATTGTTTTTTGATTTCTCTGTTAGAACGGCATTTAGCTTAGTAGCGGCTTCCGTTTTCAACTCTGGAATGATCGAGTTCTCTGCGATGCTCTTAAATGTTGCTTCAGCATTAAAGAAATCCTTTTGTGTAAAATAAATATCCCCTGCCAGCAAATAGCTTTTGGTAACCCAATAGGTATAGGACCCATATTTTTTAATGACTTCAAAACAAGTCTTCTCCGACTCATCCAGCTTTCCCGTTAAAAACTGAATTTCTGCAATACTGAATTGAGACTCAGCGGTGATTTCAGATTTCCCCAATGCTAGAAGATTTTGGAATCCTGCCAATGCAGCGGGGTATTTCTTATCATTGAAATCGTTCTTTGCAATTACAAAACCAGCCATTAAACGGTCATCGTTGGCAATTCCTTTTTGCAATAAAAGTTCAGCAGCATTAGGAGCAGCCTGGGCAAACGCTTGTGTCTTGAACTGACAACGCAGCAAGCCTCTCATTGCTTCCAATTTGTTCTCTTGCTGCAAGGCAATGTTTTTTACTATGGAATAATAGTTGGCAGCATTATTATAATCCTGCAAATCGAAATAATAAATTCTACCCGCTTGCAACGCACTTCTTTCTGCAAATTTATTGGGGGCCTCCTGTGCAACCGCTACATAATACCCCAAGGCTTCCTTGTTCTTTTTCTGTAACAAATTAATTTCCGCTAAAAAATAATTGACTTCCACCGCATACCTGCCTTTGGGAAAACTTTGAATATAATTTTTGAATCCCGCTTCCGCACCTGTATTGTCCTTCATTTCAAAGCGAATCATAGCAGATTTATAGGTAACTGAATCTGCTTCCATGGCGCTCAACTCCTTTCCATTAGCTTCCATAAAGCTGATGTATTCCTGTGGTTTTTGTTGCTCCACAAAAATATTACGAATGTATTCTACAGAAGCTTCCGCTTCAAGACTATTCGGATATTTTGAAATCAGTAGTTTAAACTGATCCAAAGAAGCTTCATTCTTATTGAGGTTAAAATAGGCAATGCCCAGTTTTTGATAAGCTTGTGGATACAAAGCTGCCGATCCTTGCTGACTGGTTAATGTTACCAATGGGTCAATTGCTTTTTCAAAAGCTTCATCAGCAATATAAGTGTTGGCAATTTCCAGTCGCGTCTGGCCAGTTAAACTGGAATTCGGATACATTTGCAAAAGATTCTGTAAAAGCTCTAGTTTTAAAGTCTGATTATTGGCAGCTCCTGCAATGATGGCTTTTTGATAAGTGGCGTAATCCGCAGTAGACCAATTCAATTGAATAATCTGATCGTATAATTGAAGTGCCTGCTTATTTTCTTTTAACATAAAGGAACAATCTGCAGCCCTTACTACCGCATCTCTGTCAATGTTATTCTGAGCGGTAAAAGGATTCTTATTTACCCATTCAAATTGTTCTTTTGCCAGTTTGTATTGTTCTTTTTTTAAGAAAGCATACCCCAAATTGTATCTGGCATTGGTTGAATTTACTTCACCATTTTTCTGTGGGGCTTTCAGATACTGCTGTAAATAATTGATGGCGTCATCCATCTTACCGGAACGATAACTCAACTCCCCTTTCCAGAATAATGCATAAGGAAGAAAATTACTATTACCAGAAGCTGACATTAATCGGTCTAGCAATCCTTCGGCTTCATTGGCACGTTGATCATTCATTAATTCAACCGCCCTTCCGTATAACAAACGGGGTAATAATGCAGTTGCCGAAGCTGTTTTATTGGGCAACGACTCGTAAAGTTGCAATGCGTCTTTATAATTGCTTGTATTGGCCAGGGTACTCACCAATAATTCCCTGGATTCACTCACATATCCTGAATTGGGAAACTGACTGATGAATTGTTGAAAACTGCTAACAGCTATATCAAAATAGCCCAGTTCGTAGGAAATTTTTGCATAATGAAACAGAGATACTTCCTTTTGAGATAAGTTACTGTTATTGGCAGCACAGAACTGAAAAGCATTTCTAGCATTCTGCAGATCATTCACTTTCAAATATGCATCAGCCAGTAAATACATGCTGTTTTGCTCTAGGGAATCCTTGGCTCCTCCAATCTGCTTAAACCCCTGAATGGCTTTGTTCCAGTTTTTAGCTTCATAATAACAATATGACAATTCATATAAATCTTCTCTTCTGATTTTTTCAGCTCCGGCCGCATAGGCTTCCAGGTAGGGCAATGCCCTTGAAAATTCACGTTTCTGAAAAAGCAGATGTCCAACCAATTGCTTTAATTGTAGATCGTAATACTGACCATTCTTTTTGATGGCAGTTTCCCCATAGGTAAGTGCTTTATCTCTGTCGCCGCTGAAATAATACAACTCGGTTAAATAAAAAGGAATAACATGCTGGTAATCGGGATGCGATTCGGCAATTAACAAACACTCGATGGCCTGATTATATTCCTTATTACTGAAAGCCAGGAAACCATAATAATAATTAGCATCAATATAGTTGGGGTCCTTGGGAAGTTGTCTGATAGCATTGAACAAGGGTCTGGCTTTCTCAAAATCCTGCTGTACAAAAAATGCATAGGCCTGATGAAATTTCATATTGGCAATTTGCCTGTTGCTAAGGTTGGCAATTCCTACCTGAGCAAAACTGGCAGTAGCGTTAACATAGTCTTTTTTCTGATAATAATATTCTCCCAAATAATAAGCTGTCAATTGCTTGTAAGTGGGATGATTACTGGTCTTCAAATAGTCTTGTGCCTGTTTCACCATTTCGGACAAACCCATTTGTAGTCCGCAGGAGATATACAAAAACTGTACTTCTTCTCTCTGTTGCTGCGGCATATTCGTTTCAGTCAAGCCTGTGTAGAATACATGCTTTATATATGGAAAAGCTAAACTATATTTTTCCTGTTGATACAATAGTCGGGCCTGCTTTACTGCTGCATCAGGATCATTGAGCACCAAAGTTTCCTGTGCATTGGCAATTGAAAAAAGGGCAGTAAAACCTATAATCAGTGAAATGGAAAATGTTTTCATGAAAGGGGGTATATAGTGCAAAGGTTTTTTTATTTATTCGTATTTATCTGTAAAACATTGTTAAAGATAAGTTTAGCAATTATTATGCCTGACTAAACCGTGTATTTGTGGAAAAACAGGATAAGGTTGTAAGTTTGTCAACAAAATAGGAAGGATGTACGAACATATTACTACCGTAAGGGTTAGATATGCAGAAACAGATCAGATGAATATTGTTTATTACGGTAATTATGCACAGTATTTTGAAGTCGGAAGAGCAGAATGTATAAGAGCACTTGGTTTTACTTACAAAAAAATGGAAGAAATGGGTGTTAGAATGCCGGTTGTTGCCATGGAATCCAGATTTCTAAGGCCTGCCCGTTACGACGACTTAATCACCATTAAGACTATATTAAGAACCCTTCCGGAAGCACACGAAATCTGTTTTGAACACGAAGTTTACAACGAGAACAAGAAATTATTAACTACAGGAAAAGTCACCCTATATTTCATAGACAATGCTACCAACAAGCGTACAGGTATGCCTGCTGATTTAAAAGAGACACTTGCCCCCTATTTTCCCCAATAAGACCGATTAGCATGGAAAAAAAATATGCAGGCATAATAACCATCGGCGATGAATTGCTGATTGGACAGGTAATTGATACCAATAGTAGCTGGATGGCCCAGCAATTAAATCAGGCTGGAATTTTGGTCAACAGCAGAATGGCAGTTGGAGATAACCGGGAAGCCATCTGGAAAGCATTGGACAGCATGATTGAAGAAAACGATCTGGTATTAATTACAGGAGGCTTGGGGCCAACGGCAGACGATATTACAAAGCCCCTTCTTTGTGATTATTTTGGAGGCAAAATGACGATGCATCAGGAAACCCTGGATCATGTAACAAATATATTCGAGCATATCCTGAAGCGTCCAATGATAGAGCGAAACACTTTACAGGCCATGGTTCCGGATGTTTGCACTGTATTAAAAAATGAAAAAGGAACAGCTCCCGGAATGTTATTTGAAAAAAATAACACAAAGATTATTGCCATGCCAGGCGTGCCCCATGAAATGAAATGGATCATGTTAAATCATGTTTTGCCCAATATACCGGAATGGTTTAATACAGGATATATTGTACATAAAACACTACTCACTGCTGGCATTGGAGAATCCTTCCTTGCAGAGAAAATAAAAGACATAGAAGAAAGCCTGCCCGAATATATAAAGCTGGCCTACTTGCCTAACTATGGGATGGTCAGACTTAGGTTAAGTGCTTGGGGAAGCGATAAAATTGCTTTAGAAAAAGATTTAGATAACTATTTTAATCAATTGAAAACCAAAGCAAGTCTTTATCTGGTTACTGATCAGGACGAAACCATGGAACAGGTAATAGGTCGATTGTTAACTTCCCGAAATCAAACCCTGGCAACTGCAGAAAGTTGTACAGGGGGATATATTGCGCATTTACTGAGTAAACACGCCGGGTCATCCGTATTCTTTAAAGGTTCCATAGTTGCTTACGCTAATATTATCAAGGAAGAACTACTAGATGTGCCACATGAAACCCTGATAACGGTGGGCGCTGTAAGCAAGGAAACCGTTACTCAAATGGTTCAGGAAGTAAGAGTAAAAATGAACACCGATTATGCAATAGCAGTAAGCGGAATTATGGGCCCAGGCGGAGCTACCGCAGAAAAACCGGTGGGTATGGTTTGGATTGCCGTAGCTTCCAAAGAAAACACCATTGTAAAAAAGTTTCATTTTAGATTTGACCGAGAAAGAAATATTGGCCTTACCGCCATCAATGCCCTGAATCTATTACGACAAATGATTGTGGATAACAGGTGATAAAAGAATGGGAATCAACTATTATCTTTGTTGATTAGTAGTGGATTGTGTATATTAACTATACCTTATTAACCCGCTTAAAACAGTAGTACAATATGGCAATAGCTGAATTGGTGATGCCCAAATTGGGCGAAAGCATAATGGAAGCAACGATTCTTAAATGGCATAAGAAAGTTGGCGACCATGTTAAATTAGATGAAACCGTATTGGACATTGCTACTGATAAGGTTGATAGCGAAGTTCCCTCTACAGTTGAAGGTGTTATCACGGAAATTTTATACAACGTAAACGACGTAGTTCCAATAGGAACCGTAATTGTGCGCGTTGAAACCGGCGCTGCACAAGCAGCTGCACCGGCAGCACCAGTTGTAGAACCGGCACCAGTGGTTGCCCCTGTAGTTCCTGAACCAGCCCCTGCACCACAGCCAGTTGCGAATCCTGTTCCACAACCTGTTGCACCACCTCCTCCTGTTCAGGCACAACCTCCAGTTGCAGAAGTACCTTATACCCCTTCTGCCCCTATGGTAGAATTATTAAGCAAACCTGCCTCCAATCGTTTCTACTCACCCTTGGTGTTGAATATTGCCAATAGCGAAGGCATCAGCTTGAGTGAATTGGAAAGAATTCCTGGTACCGGCAGTGACGGACGGGTTTCTAAAAAAGATATTTTACAATATATAGCAGATAAAAAAGCGGGACGCGTACCTGCATTCCAGGCAGCAGCACCGGTTTATCAACCAGCAGCACCTGCGCAGGCACCTGTTCAACAAATGGCTGCACCTGTAACCTCACCCGTTCCGGTTGCACCAGTTGCAACGCCTGCACCTGCAGCAGCTCCAATCCCGGCACCGGCACCTGTTGTACCTAGTGTACCAGAAACACCGGTATACCAAGAACCAATTGTTCCTGTTGTTCCGGCACCTCAGCCTACACCTGCACCTCAACCTGTTATAGCAGCACCACCAGCTCCACAGCCAGTGCTTGCGCAAACCGTTGCACAAGAACCTATCAAACCAGCTTCCAGATTCCCTGAACAACAAGCGGCAGTTTACAGTGCACCCGTTCCTCCTGCGCCTCAGGCTGTATATGCAACTGCTTCTAATAAAGTAAGTGACCCATCAGGGGTTCAGGTATCAGGAGCTACGGAAATTATTGAAATGGACCGTATGCGCAAGTTGATTGCCAAGCATATGGTTGATAGTAAACATACCAGCCCGCATGTTACCAGCTTTGCTGAAGCCGATGTTACCAATATGGTAATGTGGAGAAACAAAGTGAAGAATGAGTTTGAACAAAGAGAGGGCACCAAACTTACATTCACACCAATGTTTGTTGAGTGTATAGCCAATGTTATCAAGCGCTTCCCTTATATCAATTGTTCATTGGACGGGGATAAAATTATTGTAAAGAAAGACATCAATATTGGTATGGCTACTGCCTTACCTACAGGAAACTTAATTGTTCCTGTTATTAAAGGGGCAGATCAAATGAATATTGTTGGGTTGAGCAAAGCTGTAAATGGATTAGCAGATGCCGCCAGAAATGCCAAGCTTAAGCCAGAAGACACAACGGGAGGAACTTTCACTTTAACCAATGTAGGAACTTTTGGTAGCTTGATGGGAACTCCTATCATTAATCAGCCACAGGTAGCAATCATGGCGGTTGGTGCAATTAAAAAACGCCCGATGGTTATGGAAGGTCCGGATGGAGATACCATTGCCATCAGGCATATGATGTACCTCTCTCTTAGCTACGATCACCGTATTGTGGATGGTAGCATCGGAGCGAGCTTCCTGACTGAAGTTGCCAAAGAATTTGAAAAATGGGATATCAATAAGAGATGGTTTCATTACCTATAAAATTGAAAAAAGCCCTGATCCTGATCGGGGCTTTTTTATACTACGGAATCAAGGTACAATCCCAAACTCCTGGTACCGGAACCTGGAACGTACTCACAGGCAGATTTAATATCAATGAACGATGGCATGTTTTCACTGAATTGCAGTTGCGTTCTCAGCAAACCTATTACCACTTTAACTATCATGAAGTAAAAGGGGGTATCGGATACAATTTTCTTCCCAATCTTTCGGGCTTAATAGGTACGGGCAGGTATGTTACCTATCCAGTTAATGAAGAATTTGGAAAACCTATATTGGTGTCTGAGCAACGGGTATGGCAACAGTTGATTTATAACCAGAAAATCAATGGAATCAGAATTGAGCACCGACTAAGAGCAGAACAACGCTATACAACTGCAGGTTACAGGAATCGATTCAGGTATAGGATTAACGCCATTATACCCATAAATAAAAAGCAATTGGGAGACAATACATTATTCATGTCAGCCTCCAATGAATTTCACTTTAATAATGAAAATGTTTTTTATGAGCAGAATCGATTTTATGTAGGCGCAGGATATCAATTCAATAAGAACTGGAGCATGCAAATGGGATGGATGTATCGGGCTGATTATTTTAACAACCATCGGGCCCAATACAAAAACTTCATACAAACCAGCCTTCAATTTACGCTTAATGCCAGGAAAGGCAGCGCCCCGCGAGTAGTTGGATCGGTTGATTAATCAGCTGTAATAGATGGTTAATTTTCAATAAAATCTAACTATTCAGTCGCAATAAAAAAAGAAAACAGCGTCGTGCCGTAATTGCGTACAAATGAAAACCCTTCAAATTTTTCGTAAGCATTTCTAGGGGTATGCTCCAATACAAAGAACCCACCTGGCTTAATCAGTTTTTGCTGAACAATTATTTTAGGTAGTTCATCTATGGTTCCCAAAGCATAAGGAGGACCTGCAAAAATAAAATCGAACTGTTTATTACAGGACTGAAGAAAGGCAAATACATCCATTTTCAACAACTGCAGATTCTCAATTCCCAGCATGGCTGCATTCTTTCCAATAAAAGCATGCATAACCGGGTCCTTCTCTACAATGGTTAGTTTTTCTGCACCACGGGAAGCCAGTTCGTAGCTGATACAGCCGGTACCTCCAAATAAATCCAGGGTTTCAATTCCCTCAAAACTCATTCTGTTTTGTAAAATATTAAAGAGTCCTTCCTTGGCAATATCAGTGGTAGGTCTGGTATGTGGCATATTGGCCGGAGGATTAATTCTTCTTCCACCCCATTTTCCAGAAATGATTCTCATATAGCGAGTTTAAAAAACGGAGCAAAATAATGAGCAGGGTATTCTTTCTGAACCTCTTGCATAACACCACTTGCTGGAATGGTATCAATTTCAATATTCGAATACACATTTTTTAATTGCTGATACAATTCGGTATGCAAATCAATCATACCGCTTAATTCAAGGATGGCAAAAGAAGTATCAATATTGAACTGCTGGGCAGTTCTCAGAATATAGTATAAAGCGTCTTCTGCAATTTTATAATTGAAAGTTTGAATCAGTTGAATTTTACCCTCTTTAAAAATGGCAATGATGAAATGACCATTGTAAAACTGTAGTTTCACAAATTGTTCCTCCCCTTTTTTGCGATCCATCACATCGTTAAGTAAAGAAGTATAAACATGTGAAGTCTGAAATATGATGAACTGTCTGGTTAAAAGTTCCGCTAGCGATTTTTTAATTCGGTAAGTATTAATAAAACTACGGGTAGCTATTAACTTTTCATATTTCACTTCCATGCGGCTGCTTTCGCCATATACCAGATTCAAGTAATCTTCTGCTGAAGTTGCTGTTAAAAACTTTTCAGGAACCAAAATGGATTCTGGAGTACAAAA
>VFQO010000326.1_pt1 | contig 55030 bp, 39 predicted proteins | sample 3512331 | NCBI WGS metagenome assembly VFQO01 (sample SAMN10412371, study PRJNA504923) | tailings metagenome | isolation source: Replicate 3 from Balatoc abandoned mine | place: Philippines: Itogon, Benguet | collected 2017-08-28 | reverse complement strand
GCATCCACCAGCAATCGTCGAGCAGCTCGGTATCGGCCCCGATCGCGCGCGCCGCAACCAGTGCGTCACCCTGATCGTCGGGTGAGGCATTGCTCCATGTAGCGGCAAAGCCCTGCAATTCGCGCCGCAGCGCCGGATTGTGAGCGAACCCGCCGGCGGCCAGCAGGACACCTGCCGGTGCAGACAAGGTCTCGCGCCGGCCACCATGCGCCACGACCACTCCGGTGACAGCGCCATGCTCGATCGTCAGGTCAACCAGTCCGGTTGACAGCCGGACCGGAATGCGGAGCCGGTCGACGATCAGCATCAACGAGGCAATCAGCCCGCGGCCCGACCCAAGCGGCTTGCGCCCCCGAAGCTTGTCTCCGTAATGCCGGAGCATGATCCCTGCCCCGACCATGGCCGGGCGAATGCCGGTCTTGGTAAGCACCGCGGGCCCGAATTGGTCGCTGGTCAGCGCCGGCACATCAAGCTCGACCCCGCGCAAAGTGGCAAGGCGCGCGCCCAGGCAGTGACCGTCGATCGGTGCGGCTTCGAGCGTGCGGCCGTGGCCCGCACCCTCCACCTCGGGATAGTAATCGGGGTGGTCGCGGTTGCGGACCCATCGCAGCCCCTCACCCGCCAGCATCCGCGCCATCGCCGGAGCATTATCAAGAAATGCCTCGGCCTTGGCGCGCTCGCGTTCGCCCGCATCGGGGCCGAGCAGTCCGGCAAGATAGGTGCGCGACCGTTCGATTGGATCGTCCACCCCTTCGGCGATCATGGCGTCATTGGCCGGTATCCACAGCACCCCGCCCGACATCGCAGTGGTTCCGCCCCAGCGGTCGGACTTCTCGATGATCAGAGGATGCAGGCCGGCGAGCCGCGCCGAAATAGCGCCGACCAGTCCCGCCGCGCCGCTGCCCACGACGATGAAATCATACCCGCCCTCGGGCGCGCGCTCTGCGACAGCGCTCACTGGGAAGCCCCGGCATTTTCCGCCGCCTCGCGCCCGGCGATCCGCCCGAAGAACGAACCCGGCCCGAGGCTCAGCCCGCTCGCATATTCCTTACCGTTGCGGGGGATGTGAGCCGCGCAGGCCCCCGCAGCATAAAGGCCCGCAATCGGCTTGCCAGCCGGGTCGAGCACCCGCGCCCGTGCATCCGTGTCGATCCCGCCAAGCGTGATGTAGTGGTAGATCGATCGGTCGAAGGAAATGTCGAAGGCGGCATAAGGTGCCTGATCGAGCGGTTTGAGCCACGGCGGCTGCTTGTGGAAGCGCGTGTCCTCGCCCCGCGCCGCATCGCGGTTATATTCGTCGAGCGCAGCGACAAGCGCGCCCTGCGGCAGTCTCAGCCCGCGCTCCATCTCGGCTACGGTCTCGTAGCCGTCGATCAGCACGTGCTTGGCCCCTTCGGTTTCGGGATAGGCGAAGATCTCGCTGTCGACGATCAGGTAAGCCTTCTGGTCCGGCTGCTCCATGATGAAGCCGGCCAGACGCCCGTGGTAGCTGTCCTCGGCAACGAACCGCTCGCCTTTGGCATTGACCACGATGCCCTTGATGAGGTTTTCGGGCGGGTAGATCGATGCGGTCGCGATCACGCCGTCCATCGCCGCCAGCGCTGCGCCGGCCTGCTCTGCCAGCCCCAGGCCGGCCCCGTCATTTGAGGGTACACCGAGCGGCGAGGAGGTCTCACTGAGCAGCGGGAGCCACTTCTGCACCAGATCGGTATTATTGGTGAAACTGCCGGTGGCGATCACCACCCCGCCGCGCGCGCCGATGCGCTGCTGCGCGCCATCGATCCTGGCCCGCACGCCCAGCACGCGGCCGGCTGCATCGGTTTCGAGCCCGGTCACCGCAGCGTTGCAGATCACCTCGTTCCCCTCCGCCTCAAAGGTCGCCAGCAGCGCCCGCATCGCCGACAGGCCGCCGTTCACCTCGTCGCTGCGCACCTGATGGCCGCGCGGCACGGGCTGCGCCGCGTCCTTGAACGGCCAGACCTTTTCATTGCCGGTGGTAAGCAGGCAATCGGACGTCCTTACCGACACCACCTTTCCGGGATAGGCCGTGCGGCTAAAGGGAACGCCCTGCTGCTCAAGCCAGTCAAAATGCTCGCGAGCGCCTTCCGCAAAGGTCCGGACCACGTCTTCGTCCGGGTGCGAGGTGCTGGCGCGGAGAAAATCATAGAGATTCTGCGGTGTGTCTTCATAGCCGCAGGCCTGCTGCACCGGTGTGCCTCCGCCGAGATAGAAGATGCCCTCCGAAAGCGCACTCGCCCCGCCGCCCCCGCCCGCGCGTTCAAGCACCAGCACGTCAGCCCCGGCGCGGTGCGCCTCGATCGCGGCGCAAACACCGGCAATGCCCTGCCCCACGACCACTACATCGACCACCCGATCCCATTCGCCCATTGCCGTCCCTTTCGGATTGCGCCCTTTGTCGAAACGCATCCAGACTGCCGGGATCCGGTCAGGTCACAGGCGCTCCGACATCTTTATGAAACACGTGTTGCATAAAGATGTCGGAGCGCGAACTAGCAAAAGGTTCAATAGGCCAGCTTGCGCGCGCCCTGCCCGTCAGCCCATCACCATCGGCCAGTTGCCGTCTTGTCCGGAAGCCCAAGCGGCTCTCCCGATGATCGCCGTCGAAGCTTTCGAGGCGGGGAGGCGCACAACGTGAGATATTTGCAGAATTCCGCACAAGGTAGCCCTGCGTTCGAGCCAGTTTCGCCCCATGGAATCGCGATTTGCGGATATTCACCTGACAGTCTGCATCACGGGCCGATCGCTGTGCCGGAAGTCGCTGCTCGACATTGCCGTGTGGTTCGATCACGGTCCCCTTCGTGACGCACCCGCCCCCCTCACGAGTGATCCTGCCGTGGCTTGTGGCCGCAGTCGCTGGTGTGGCCGCGCCGGTGCTGACAATCGTGATGCTGTCCGATGGACACATATCTGCACCGCCCTATCCCTTTGCCGGGCCGGTTCTTGCGCTCGGCCTGATGAGCGTCGCGATGATCACGGCGGCGGCTGCCGGGCAGATGCGCGTGGGCCTGATGCTTGGCGTGGCAGCCGGCGCGGGACTTGTCCTGCTGATATGGGCGCTGGGCGTTGGCGCACCTCTGCCGGCACCTTTGACGGGCTTGGCGGTGATCGTCGCCAGCACCAGCTTTGCCGCGCGCGGGGCACTGTTTGCACGAAGCGCCGCGGAGCGGGGGTGGTGGATCGCGCTTGCCATTGTGGCGGGTGAAGGCGCCATCCTGCTGACTGCTGCGGCATCGCCCGAACACCTGCCGGCGTGGCTGCTCGCGCTGCTGCCGGCGCAATGGGCGAGCACCGCGATCGGCGCTGCGCTCAACGGACCCGGCATGGGCCGTGCGCTATGGGAGCTGGCAGCACTGGCCGGCACCGGCGCGGCGACGCTGCTTGTCGCCTCGCTTTGGCCGCGCCGCTGGCCTTACCTGATCATGTGCGGGACCTGGCTGGCACTGTCGGCGCTCGTCTGGCTGCATCAGGGTGCGCCATCGATTTGAGCCGCACCTGCCGCTGCGCAATCAGGCGCGATTATCGAAAATCCGCATGACTGTGATTACGACAAGCTGTTTCCCGTCCGGCGGCCCGCTTTGTAGGGGCTGCCCACGCGGGGCACCTTCGCCTGCACATGATGGCAGGCGATCGTCCCTGGCGTCCTTCAAGTGACCAGAACAACGGGGCTCAAGAAATGACTCTCAGAACGAAGGCTACCCTTCTCCTATCCTCTGCTCTTCTCGCAAGCACACCTGCTGCCGCGACCCCGCCGGGCTTCAGCGAGCCGGGCATGGGCCGTGCGCCCATGCCGCAGACGGAAGCTGCACCGCGCAACGTGCAGGGTTGGTGGCCGAACGTGGTGGACCTCATCCGACTGCGCCAGAACGAATACGACCCCGATCCCAACGGTGCCAATTTCGATTACGCGGCGGAATTCGCCAAGCTCGATCTCAAGGCCGTGAAGGCCGATATCAACACCGCGCTCACGGATTCGCAGGAATGGTGGCCGGCCGATTACGGCAACTACGCCGGCCTGTTCATCCGCCTCGCCTGGCACTCGGCGGGGACCTATCGTTCCGGTGACGGGCGCGGTGGTTCGGACGGCGGGCAGATCCGCTTCGAGCCGCTGAATTCCTGGCCCGACAACGGCAATCTCGACAAGGCCCGCCGCGTGCTGTGGCCGGTGAAGCAGAAGTATGGCGCCGCGCTGTCGTGGTCGGACCTCATCATTCTGGCCGGGAATGTCGCACTGGAGAACACCGGCTTCAAGACCTTCGGCTTTGCCGGCGGTCGCAAGGATGCCTGGGAGCCGGAGCTGGTCTACTGGGGCCCGGAAACCAAGTTCCTGACCTCGGAACGCAACGCCGAGGGCGAAAACCTCGACACCCCCCTCGCCGCGACCGAGATGGGTCTGATCTACGTCAACCCCGAAGGTCCGGGCGGCAATCCGGATATCCTCGCCTCGGCCAAGCAGATCCGCACCACCTTCGGACGGATGGGCATGAACGACGAGGAAACCGCCGCACTCGTCATCGGCGGGCACACCATCGGCAAGATGCACGGTGCGAAGAAGGCGGCGGACTGCGTCGGCAAGGAACCGGCAGCGCAGGGCGTGGAAGCGCAGGGCCTTGGCTGGCAGAACAAGTGCGGCACGGGGGTCGGCAAGGATGCGACCACCAGCGGACTTGAAGGCGCGTGGACCGTCACGCCGGTGCAGTGGAGCAGCAACTATCTCGAAAACCTCTACGCCTTCGAATGGAAGCAGACCACCAGCCCGGCCGGCGCCAAGCAGTGGGAGCCGGTCAATGCGGCCGACGTGAAGGTCGTGCCCGATGCCTTCGATCCGAACGTGACCCACGCCCCGGTGATGCTGACCACCGATCTCGCGCTGCGCTATGATCCCGCCTACGGCGCGATCACCAGCCGCTGGGTCAAGGACCCCAAGTCGATGGATGCAGCCTTCGCCCGCGCATGGTTCAAGCTGACTCACCGCGATCTTGGGCCCAAGGCGCGCTATGTCGGGGCGGAAGTGCCCGCCGAAGATCTGATCTGGCAGGACCCGCTGCCCAAGGCAGACTATGCGATGATCGACAACGGCGATGTCGCGCAGCTGAAGCAGGCGATCCGCGCTGCCGGCCTGTCGCGCTCGGAACTGGTGCGCACGGCGTGGGCATCGGCGGTGACATTCCGCGATACCGACATGCGTGGCGGTGCCAACGGCGCACGCATCCGGCTCGCTCCGCAGAAGGACTGGGGCCTCAACGATCCCGAAGTGATCGCCAAGGTCGTCAAGACGCTGGAAGGCGTGCAGGCCAAGTTCAATGCCGGTGCCGGCGCAAAGAAGGTGTCGATTGCCGATCTGGTCGTGCTGGGCGGCGTGGTTGCGGTGGAAGATGCGGCCAAGGCTGCGGGACACACTGTGGCCGTGCCCTTCACGCCGGGCCGGGTCGATGCGACTGACGCGCACACTGACGCCAAGAGCTTCGAACTGCTGCGCCCGGCAGCGGACGCGTTCCGCAACTTCACCAGCGAAAAGGCGCGTCTGTCCCCGACCCAGATGATGATCGATCAGGCCGATACGCTCACGCTGACCGTGCCGGAAATGACCGTGCTGCTGGCGGGGATGCGGATGCTGGATGCCAACACCGGCGGCGCCAAGCACGGGGTGTTCACCGACACGCCAGGCAGCTTGAGCAACGACTTCTTCGTGAACCTGCTCGACATGGGCAACACGTGGAAGCCGGCCGAGACCAAGGGCATCTATGAGGGCCGCGACCGCAAGACCGGCGCGCTCAAGTGGACCGCGACCGAAGTCGATCTGGTGTTCGGCAGCAACTCCGAACTGCGCGCTGTCGCGGAAACCTATGCCGTTGCAGGCGGCGAGGCCAAGTTCGTCGCGGACTTTGCCAAGGCCTGGAACAAGGTCATGATGCTTGATCGCTTCGATGTGAAGTAAGCACCCAAACGCACCGGGGCGCTGGAGGTTTTCTCCGGCGCCCCGGTCGCTTCTGCCAGATGCCGACTTTCGCATCTTGAAAATAGCGCAAGCCAAACCGCCGCTTTGCCGCTATGGGGCAGCGCGCACCCGCCCATGACGCCGGGTGCAGCCTCGCCCGCGTCGATCCCGGTTCGCACCGTTCTCACGCCCCTGCCTTCCCCCGCGAACCATCCGCGCATTCCCCGAGCAATCCCCTTTTATGTCCTTCGAAAATCTCCCCCCGCTGCTGGCCCAGGCCCTTGCAGAACGCGGCTATGAAGCCCCCACCCCCGTGCAAGCCGCCGCGATCGACCCGGACGCCGCCGGTCGTGACCTGATCGTTTCAGCTCGCACCGGATCGGGCAAGACGGTCGCTTTCGGCCTCGCTCTTGCCGATGCGCTGCTCGAAGCAACCGCAGGCAGCCCCCTGGTCGATCGCCCGCTGGCACTGGCAATCGCCCCGACCCGCGAACTCGCCCTTCAGGTCAGCCGCGAGTTGACCTGGCTCTATGCCGGCGCGGGCCTGCGGATCGCCACTTGTGTTGGCGGCATGGATGCCAGCAAGGAACGCCGCGCACTGGCCTCGGGACCGGCGATCGTCGTCGGCACGCCGGGACGCCTGCGCGATCACCTTGAACGCGGCGCGCTCGACCTGTCGGGCCTGATCGGCGTGGTGCTGGATGAGGCTGACGAGATGCTCGACATGGGCTTCCGCGAAGACCTCGAAGAAATCCTCGACGCTACCCCCGAGAGCCGCCGGACGCTGCTGTTCTCGGCCACCATGCCGCGCGAGATCGTGCGCCTCGCCGAGCGTTACCAGCGCGATGCGCTGCGTCTGCAACTGGCCGATGCCGACCGCGGGCATGACGATATCCGCTATCAGGCGGTGGTCGTCGGCCCCTCGGAGATCGAGAACGCGGTGGTCAATCTGCTGCGCTTCCACGAAGCGGAATCCGCGATCTGTTTCTGCGCCACCCGCGATGCGGTCCGGCGCCTGCACGCCACCTTGCAGAACCGCGGCTTCGGGGTCGTGGCGCTTTCGGGCGAGCATTCGCAATCCGAACGCAATGCCGCGCTTCAGGCCATCCGCGACCGGCGTGCGCGGGTCTGTGTCGCCACCGACGTTGCCGCGCGCGGGATCGACCTGCCGACGCTAAGCCTCGTCATCCATGTCGACACGCCGCGTGATGTCGAAACCTTGCAGCACCGTTCGGGCCGCACGGGCCGCGCCGGCAAAAAGGGGACGGCAGCAATCCTCGTGCCGTTCAACCGCCGCCGCCGGGTCGAAGGGATGCTGCGCGGCGCCCAGATCGCGGCGGAATGGATCGACGCGCCCACCGCCGAGGCGATCCGCGAAATGGATCACGTGCGACTGATGGAAAAGCTCACCGCGCCGGCCGAATATGACGAGGCCGACCGCGCTCTGGCCGCCGAACTGCTCCAGCGCATGACGCCCGAGGATATCGCCGCTGCGCTGGTGCAGGCGCACCGCGCCAAGCTGCCCGAGCCTGAGGAACTGCTCGCCAACACCCCCGAAGCGCGCGACAAGGCCAAGGCCGAGAAGCACCGCCCGGGGTTCGAGGACACGGTGTGGTTCCGCATGAGCATCGGCCGCCGCCACAATGCCGAACCGCGCTGGCTGCTGCCGCTGATTTGTCGGCGTGGCCACGTAACGCGCAGCGAAATTGGCGCGATCCGGGTCGGGCCGAACGATACGTGGTTCCAGATCCCGCGCGCCATCGCGCCGAAATTCGCCGCGACCTTGCAACGCACGCGGTCCGATGACGACGATCAGGACGCAATCCTGATCGAGCAATCCGCCGAGGGCCCGCGCATCGAAGCCCGCGAGAACCGCAAGCAGTTCGGCGCCAAGGTCCAGCCGCGCCCGTTCAATCGTGGTCCCGGCGGCAAGGGGCATGGCGAAGGCAGACCGGGCGGCAAGCCCAGGGGCAAGCCGGGCTTCAAGCAGGGCGGCGCCAAGCGGCCCTGATACTACATCGTCTCAGCCCGCTGGCCCGCGTGCGAGCTGGCGGGTGTAGACCCAGCCGATCCCGATCAGGCTGAAGCCCAGCGCCATGAAGCTGGCGATGCGCAGCAGGCCTTCCAGCCCCGCCGCGTCGATCAGGAACACCTTGATCACCGCCACCAGCATCAGCACCAGCGATCCGATCCGCCAACTGCGCAAGGCCCGCCACGAACCCCACCACAGGTAGCCCAGCGCCAGCACGATCCCGGTGAGCGAGATCAGCAGACTCTCGGTCTGCTCGATCCCGCGCGAGGTCAGCACCGATCCGGCAAACACCTGTCGCAGCAGCGAGAAGACGAGCAGCGCGATCAGGACCATCGTCACCGCATCGCAGCCGACGCGCACCGCGCCCGGCGCATCGGGCCACTGCGCCCGCCCGGTCCACAGTCCGGCAATCGCCGCAAGGTAGCCCAGTGTCAGCCAGTTGGCGAAGGGCGTCGGGCCGACATGCTGCACGGCCCATAACGGGTTGTGGGCCAGCAGCGTGAACACAGCGAAATGCGCCAAGGCAGTGCCGGCAAGGCCGAGCGCGACCGGCCGCCGCAGCCCCGCAGGCAAGCGCTGACCCGCGCCATAGGCCGCCGCAGCCAGCAGGGCCTGCCAAAGGCTCCGCTCACCCATGCCGTAATGCTCGAACTGGAACAGCGAGGCGATCACAAAGACCTGCTTGTAAAGGCTGTGAAGCACAATCATGCCGGTCACCCCGAGCCCGATCAGCACGCCGGAGCGCACCTCGATGCGCAGGCTATGCCCTTTCGCGAGCACCACGGCCAGCCCGGCAGCAAGCGGCGCGATGCGCAACGCCAGATCGGGCGGCGTGATGGCAGACGTCACCATGAACGGCTCACCCACCAGCGCCAGCAAACCGCCCGTCATCCACTTCGCAAACGGCACAAGGCTCCACGCCGCAGCAATGGCGAGCGCGGTGCTCCACGCCGCCACGCGCAGCGGCAGGGCGAGGAACAGTCCGATGCCGGCAATCCCTGCGGCCCACGCCAGCGCCGCGCTCGGCAGAACCTGCGCGACAAGGCCGTAGCCCAGTGCCACAGCCAGCACTTCAGCCACCGCGCGCGACGGGACGGGCCGAGCGATCAGCGCCATGACCGCAAACGGCGCCGCCGCCGCTGCCCAGCGCAGAACAGCGCGCAAATGATCGACTGGCTCGGCAAGATCGCCAAGCTGCGTCACCTCGGCAAAGAAACCGGGCGTTGCCGCCAGCGCGATCAGCCCCGTTGCCGCACCGGTCCATGCCGCCCCATGCAACGCGGGCGCATCGCGCCGCGCCTCGCACCACAGCAAGGGGCCAGTCGCCACCAGCGCCATGGCAGGGGCGAGCCATGCCGGGCTGACCAGTAGCAAAGCCCCGAAGCCAAGCGCCGCCGCAGGGATAAGCACGCTCAAAACGAGCCGGGTGGCGCGCTCCTCCCGGCGCCGCCACAACAGCGCAAATGCGGCCGACGGGACCAGCGCGAGCGCCGCAGTGGCGGCGGCCAGCAGCGGCTCGAACTGGTCTGCGTCCCAGCGCCCGAACCGGGCGTAAACCGCGATCGCCATGATCAGCGTGACGGCGGACAACTGCGCCAGATCAAGCAGCCCTGCCCTTTTGCGCGCATGATGTGCCAGCGGCACGAGCGCAAAGAAAGCGACCTGCCCCGCAGCCACCGCCGCAAACAGCACAGGGTCGGGATCGGGCCAGATCACCAGCAGCCAAAGCCCCAGCCCCGCAGCTACCAGCGTTCCGGGCCGCAGCGCCGCAAACCGCCAGCCCAGCCCGGCGAGCGCTGCGCCGATCAGCAGGTAGAGCCCCCAGGTCAGCGGCGCAAAGCCCGCATCGCTCACCAGCACCGCCATCTGCAAGGTCGCGATGCCCCCCGCGGCAAGCTGCGGCAGGCTCGGCCCGCCGCGCGAATGCAGGAAAGCGGGGAGCACTGCGCCCAGCACCAGCAGATAGACACCCAGCGCAGCAAAATCCGATCCGTTCTGGACGCCTGCCATCATCATCAGCACGCCCCAGCCGAGGCCCGCCGCCAGCGCCGCATAGCTCATCCAGCGCCGCCCCTGCGCCTCGCCGCTCCACGCCAGCCCCCCGGTGATCAGCGCGAGGTAGAACGACAGGAGCGGCACATTGGCGCTGTCGCTTTCCACCAGCAGCGGCGCGGCAAAGCCGCCGACAAGGCCGATCACCGCGCTCGGCAGGCCAAACCGGAAGGACAAGGCGATAGCGGCGGCCGTCACGCTCGCAAGGCCTACGAACGCCGCGCCTGCGCCGATCAATCCATAGGTCGTTCCGGCCAGATAGAAGGCGCCATACAGCGTCGCCAGCCCCGCCCCGGCCAGTGCCTGCCGCACCCGCGGATCGGCCAGACGGGCATCGAAGCGATAGGCGATCTCGGCCCCGGCAAGCAAGGCAAGGCCGAACAGGAAGCTCATCGCCACCCGCACCGCAGGGGTCAGCAGCCCCGCCTCGATCGAGAAGCGTACAAGGAAAATTCCGGCAATCGCCAGCGCAAAGCCCCCGCCCCAGATCGGCAGGCGGCGACCGAAGATGTCCTCGAAATCGAAGGACACGCCGCGCCGGGGGGACGCCTCTTCGAAGCGTTCTTCCGGTGCAGCCGGGACGGGTTCGGGGGTCTCGGATGCGTCCGCCTGCGCTGCGGCAAGGGGCTGCGCCAGCGTCTCGGCCGTGTTCTCAACGGCTTGGGGGATGGGTCGCGCGGGGGCAACCGGCGCAGGGGGTGCTTCAGGCGCGGGGTCGGGCGCTGCACTGCGGCGCGCAAATCGCAGCGCGGCAAGCTCGTCGTCGAGGTGGGCCACCCGGCGCTCAAGCGTGCCGATCCGCGACCATGCGCCCGCCAGAAAGCCGCCAAGCAAAAGGAGGAGAAAGATTTCCATGACCCCGCCGCCTTCATCGCCAAGGGCGGTATGCAATGCAATCGCCAAATCACGAACGATCAACCGCTTTCGCAGCAGGAAAGCCCGCAACTGGCTGGAAAAGCCCCCTGCGCGCACCCGCTGCGAAAGCGGCGCATGGCCCGGTCAGTGGGGAGAGAAAGCCGCCCGCTACCGTTCGTTTCGCATTTCATCAGGGAATCGCTGGAAAACTCCCCCGCTCCCTTTGCGCATGCGCGCCGGCCTGCCTAATCGATGGGGCGTGACAGCCACCATCGACATCGGACGCGGCCCGGACGGGCAAGCCATCGGCGTCGACCTTGCCGAACTGCTTGCCACGCGCCTGCTGGTGCAGGGCAATTCAGGCTCGGGCAAGTCGCACCTTTTGCGCCGCCTGCTTGAGGAGTGCGCCGGGCAGGTGCAGCAGATCATCATCGATCCCGAAGGCGATTTCGTCACGCTGGCCGATGCCTTCGGCCATGTGGTGATTGATGCCGGTGCCTATTCCGCCCGCGAGATCGAGGCGCTGGCCGCGCGCGTGCGCCAGCACCGTGCGTCCGTGGTGCTGGCGCTCGACGAGTTGGAGGTCGAAGCGCAAATCCGCTGCGCTGCGCTGTTCCTGACAGCCCTGTTCGATGCCCCGCGTGAACACTGGTATCCCGCGCTGGTCGTGGTCGATGAAGCGCAGATGTTTGCCCCTGCCGCCGCTGGCGAGATGAATGACGAGGCGCGTCGCCTCACGCTTTCGGCGATGACCAACCTGATGTGCCGCGGGCGCAAGCGCGGGCTGGCCGGGATCGTCGCCACGCAGCGCCTTGCCAAGCTCGCCAAGAACGTTGCTGCCGAGGCAAGCAACTTCCTGATGGGGCGCACCTTTCTGGATATCGACATGCAGCGCGCCGCCGATCTGCTCGGCATGGACCGGCGACAGGCTGAGCGGATCCGCGATCTCCAGCGCGGGCAGTTTCTTGGCCTCGGCCCGGCGATCAGCCGGCGGCCCGTGGCGGTGCAGGTCGGCGCAGTGCGGACCGCCGGGCGCGGCGGCGGGCAGGGCCTGATCCCGCTCCCCGAAGCGGCTGAGGGCGCGATGGAGGCGCTGCTTACCGATCGTCTGGCCGAAGCCGCCGCCCAGCCCCAGCCGGTCCGCCGCATGGCCCCGCCGCCCCAACCCCGCGCCGATCTGGAAGAGGCCCTCGCCAAGCCGCGGGTGCTGCCCGATGTCGTGGCCGCCGCCCCAGCGCCGTCCGCACCCGACGCGCCGTCACCAGCGCCCCGCCCGGCACCTGCCCCCAGCCCCGCTGCGCCCACCGGTGACGGCGCCACCATCGAGGATGTGGTGCGCGAGATCGCTCTGGCCGAGGGCGCCAGCTACCGTCCGGCCTCCAGCCTGTTTCGCGATTTCGCGATCCGCTGCCGCCAGCGCGGCATCGCCAGCGCCCATATCGACATGGCCCGGTTCCGCCGCCTGTTCGCCGTCGCGATCAGCGGCCTTGACCAGATCGACGAAGCCAGCCGCGAAGCCATCCTCCGGGCAGCCGAAGGGGTCGAGGACGATCTGCTCGCCCCCTACCTTGCTATCCTCATCGCTGCCCATTGCGGCCATGCCATGCCGGACGAGGAAGAACTCGGCCGCCTTTATGGCAGCGCCTCTCCCAGCCGGGTGCGGCGCCTGCTCGACCATCTCGAACGGCAGGGCCGGATCGTGGTGCGCGAGGATTTCGGCGGCGAGCGTTCGATCACGGTCCCGGCGCTTCCCGCCGCTGCGTGATGTTTCACGTGAAACCCTGCGCCAGAGGGGGTCAAAGGGGGGTCTAAGGGGGGTCTGGCAGGGTTATGGAGCCAGCCAGGGCCTGCCTCAGAACAGCCTTGCGCCAAGCGGCACTGCGCTGTCCGGCGCGAACAGCACCACGCGACCTTGCGCATCGGGAAACCCCAGCGTCAGCACCTCGGACATGAACTTGCCGATCTGGCGCGGCGGAAAATTGACCACTGCTGCGACCATCCGCCCCTCCAGCGCCTCGGGCGCATAGAGTTCGGCGATCTGCGCCGAGGATCGCTTCACCCCCACCCCTTCCCCGAAATCGATGGTCAGCTTCAGCGAAGGCTTCCTTGCCTCGGGGAAGGGTTCGGCCCGGATCACCCGGCCGGCGCGGATATCGACGTTGAGAAAAGCATCGAAAGCGATCGCTTGGGCAGGCGGCGCGGCAGGATCGTGGACAAGGTGCATGACGGAACCCCAAGGGCGATCGGTTGCATTTGACAATCCAAACCGCCCCTCGCAGTCTGGCTGGCGAAGAGGCATTCCAAGGGGATCATTTCAATGCAAGCGCAAATTCTCGCGCCCGCCGCCGTGCTGGTGCTGTGGTCGCTGATCATGTGTTTCTGGCTGGCGGGCGTGCGTCTGCCGGCCATGAAGAAGGCCGGGATCGACCTCGGCAACAACCCCGGAGCGCGCGGGCAGGATCTTGAAGGCAGGCTCGATCCGCGCGCCAACTGGCCCGCGCACAACTATGCCCACCTGATGGAGCAGCCCACGGTGTTCTATGCGGCGGCGGCGATCCTTGCGATCATGGGCGCGGGCGCTGTCGATGTGGCGCTGGCGTGGGCCTATGTTGCCCTGCGCATCATGCATTCGATCTGGCAGGCGACCGTCAACAAGGTGCCGGTGCGCTTTTTGCTGTTCATCCTGTCGACCTTCGCCCTGCTGGGGCTGGCGATCCGTGCGGTGATGGTCACGGCCTTCGCCGACCCTTCGGCCCTGCCTGCATAAGGAGCCTGCCATGATCGGAATGGATATTCTGCAACCCGTCGCCGTGCTGCTGGCGTGGACGATGGTGATGTGGGTGTGGATGTACGCCACCCGCATCCCGGCGATGGTCAAGGCGGGGATCGACGCCAAGGGGATGGTCGGCTCGACCGGCGCCAGCCTGCGGGCGCAACTGCCCGATAATGTCAGCTGGAAAGCTGATAATTACAACCACTTGCACGAGGCTCCTACGCTCTTTTATGCAGTAGCCATCGTGCTGGCGATCATCGGTCAGGGTGACGGGATCAACACCACCATTGCATGGGCCTATGTCGCGCTCAGGATCGCGCATTCGATCGTGCAGGCGACATGGAACAAGGTCGCTGTGCGTTTTGCCTTGTTCGCGCTGTCGAGCCTCGCGCTGATGGCGCTGATCCTGCACGCGGCAATCGCGGTGTTCTGAGGTCGAGCTGACCCACCCCCAACCCCTTCCGCACGCGGGAGGGGAGATACAGCACTGCCCAGTCCCCCTCCCGCTTGCGGGAGGGGTCAGGTGTGGGAATGTCTTACTCCGCCGCTTCGGCCTGCTGCCCGGCATGGGCGCGGCTGGCGAGCCAGCGTTCGGCATCGAGCGCGGCCATGCAGCCCATGCCCGCCGCCGTCACGGCCTGCCGGTAAACGTGGTCGGTCACATCGCCTGCCGCAAACACGCCGGGGATCGCGGTCTTGGGCGTGCCGGGTTCGGTGAGCAGATAGCCGCTTTCGTCCATGAGCAGCTTGCCCTTGAACAGCTCGGTCGCGGGCGCGTGGCCGATGGCGACGAAGGCCCCGTCCACCTCCAGCGTGCTCGCCTCACCCGTCACCGTGTCGGTGAGCGCAAGGTGGTGGAGCATGCCGTTCTCACCCGCCTCGAAGCTGTCCACCGCCTTGTTCCAGATCACGGTGATCTTGGGATTGGCGAACAGACGCTCCTGCAAAATCTTTTCAGCGCGCAAGGTATCGCGGCGGTGGATCAGAGTGACGTTGTCGGAATGGTTGGTGAGATACAGCGCCTCTTCCACGGCCGTATTCCCGCCGCCGATCACCGCGACCTTCTTGCCGCGGTAGAAGAAACCGTCACAGGTCGCGCAGGCGCTGACGCCCTTGCCGCCCAGCGCCATCTCGCCCGGAACGCCCAGCCACTTGGCCTGCGCGCCGGTGCAGATCACGAGCGCCTCGGCGATGTATTCATCGCCGTTGTCGCCAATAGCGCGGAACGGCGAGCCGCCTTCGAGATCGACGCTGACGATCGTGTCCCAGATCATCCGCGTGCCGACATGTTCGGCCTGCGCCTTCATTTCCTCCATCAGCCAGGGGCCCTGCACCACATCGCGGAAACCGGGGTAGTTCTCGACATCGGTGGTGATGGTGAGCTGGCCGCCGGGCTGAAGGCCCTGCACGACGATCGGTTCCAGCATCGCGCGCGCGGCATAGATCGCGGCGGAATAGCCGGCCGGGCCGGAGCCGATGATGAGCATCTTGGTGGTGTGGGTGGCCATGTCGATGGTGCCTTGGATCAGGAATTTCGGACAAGCGATATGGGGTTTGCCGGCGGAATTGTCACGCCACGAAGCGGTCGATCAGGCGCTGTTTTCTTGCCTCGTCCACACCTAAGATCGTGGCGAGATAGGCATCGAGCGAACCGTGATCGTCTGTCACCTTTGCGATGTAGGTATCTATATATTCAGGCAAAACACCCATCAGATTATGCAGCGCCTCGGGCTCGATCGCGCCGTAATGCGCCTCCATCCGGGGGAGCGACTGGCGTTCGAGGATGGCGCGGGTGGGTGCTTCGTTGGTCAGCAGGAATTCGGCCACGATATCATCGTGATGCACGCCTAGCACATGCAGCAGCAGGCTGGCGGCGATGCCGGTGCGGTCCTTGCCGGCAAAGCAATGGACGAGGCTGCCGCCTTCGTTCGCGTCCAGCGCGTTGAAATATTCGCGGAACACCCAGATCATCGCCGGGTTGACCGGCATGCGGGTATAGACCGCCAGCATCCGTTCCCGCGCCTTTTCGGGGGTCATCACGATCCTGCCGCCGCCGCCTTCATGGGGCGGAGAATTTGATGTTTCCCCATCATAGGCAATGACTTGTGCAGCAAAGTTCGCATGGCGTCTGCACGGAAACCCGGTGCGCTCGCTGGTGCCGCGCAGGTCGATCACGGTGCGGATGTCGAGCGCGTCGATCAGCGCCAGATCGGTGTCGGAGGCCTCGATGTGCTGGCCCGACCGGAACAGCACGCCGGTCTTCACGCGGGCCCCGCCCGGCACGCCATAGCCGCCATAATCGCGCAGGTTGTGAATGCCTTGCGTGACGAAAAACGGGCCGATGCGGGCGGGTTCGGGAGAATCGCTGGTCATGGCGAACAGCCCTTACACCCGCGCAAGGCAGGGGCAAGCGCGACCCTAGGGGATGTTGCGGGGGGCGCAGGAAGCCCGGCTCCAACCGATCGTTGGTTAATCCGGCATTTGCCAACGCAACGCTTGCCCACAGGACCCCCATGGCCCGCATCCTGATTGCCGATGACGACGAACTGATTGCCGAACTGGCAAGCGAGCTGCTGATCGATGCGGGCTATGCCTGTGGCTGGGTGACGAGTGCCGAAGCCGCATGGACCTGCATCCAGCGCAAGCGCCCCGATCTGCTGCTGCTCGACCAGTCGATGCCGGGCGAATCCGGCCTTACCCTGCTGCGCCGTCTGCGCCAGTCGGCCGATTTCTACGATCTGCCGGTGATGATGTTCACCGCGATGAACGGCGAGCAGGACCACTTGCAGGCGATCTATGCCGGGGCGAACGACTTTGTCTCCAAGCCGTTCGAGCCGCACAGTCTGGTGGCCCGCGTGCGGCGCATCTTCAAGCTGCGCGGGGACCGGCCGCGCCATGTCGATCTGAAGAGCGCGCTGGTGCCCGATCCGCTGCGCACCGCTGTGCCAGCCGAGGCGGTGCGCCGGATCCTCTAGCGCGCCTGCCCGGCCAGCAGCCCTCGCCCGATCACCTGCGCCTGAATCTCAGCTGCACCTTCGAAGATATTGAGAATGCGCGCATCGCACAGCACCCGGCTGATCGGATATTCGAGCGCATAGCCATTGCCGCCGTGGATCTGCACCGCGTTGTCCGCCGCTGCCCAGGCGGCGCGGGCGGCGAGCAGCTTGGCCATTCCCGCCTCGATATCGCAGCGCGTGCCCAAATCCTTGGCCCGCGCTGCGGCATAGGTGAGTTCGCGCGCCATCACCGTGTCGGTCGCCATAAGCGCCAGCTTGTCGGCAACGCGGGGGAAGTCCGCCAGCGCCTGCCCGAACTGCTTGCGGCCCAGCGCGTAATCCAGCGCAAGATCAAAGGCGTTCCACGCCACGCCCACGGCCCGCGCAGCGGTCTGGATGCGGGCGCCTTCGAAGGTGCGCATCAGCTGCTTGAACCCCTGCCCCTCGCGCCCGCCCAGCAGGCCCTCGGCAGCGACATGGAAGCCGTCGAGCCCCAGCGCATATTCCTTCATGCCCCGGTAGCCGAGCACTTCGATCTCGCTGCCGTCGATGCCTTCATCGGGGAAGGCCGCCACATCCGTGCCGCGCTGCTTTTCCGCCAGCAGCATGGACAGACCGCCATAGCCCGGCGTGCCCGCATCCGAGCGCACCAGCATCGTCATCAGATCGGCACGGGCGGCATGGGTGATCCAGGTCTTCGCCCCCGTGACGCGCCAGCTGCCATCAGCCTGCCGGTCGGCCCGCGTGCGCACAGCCGCCAGATCGCTGCCGGTGTCAGGCTCAGTGAAGACCGCGGTCGGCAGGCATGAGCCATCGGCGATGCGCGGCAGCCACTTCGCCTGCTGTTCGGGGGTGCCGTTTTCCGCGATCAGCTCGCCCGCGATCTCGGACCGGGTGCCAAGGCTGCCCGCACAGATCCACCCGCGCGAGAGTTCCTCCGAGACCACCGCCATCGCCAGCTTGCCAAGGCCAAGCCCGCCGTGGCGTTCCGGGATGCACACCCCGAACACGCCGAGCGCGGCCATCTGCGCGATCACATCATCGGGGATCAGCGCATCGGTAAGGTGCCAGCCATGGGCATGGGGCGCGATCGCTGCGGAAGTGAAGGCGCGCAGCTGATCGCGGATAAGATCGAGCGCGTCATCATCCAGCGCCTCGCAAGGACGCACGCCATCGGCCAGCAGCGCCGCCAGCTGCGCGCGGGTTGCAGGGGTGCTGCCTTCCGCCAGAAACCGCGCAACATCCGGCTGCACGGCAAAATCGCGGGCCGCCGCTTGCGCGCCAAGGGCGGCAGGGCGCACCACCTCATGCGCGCTCATCGGCAGGCCATGGGCGATCTGAGCGAGATATTCCCCGAAACCGATGCGCAGCGTCAGCACCTCGGCCTCGCCCAGCCGCCCGGCCCGTTCGGCCCGCACCGCCCAATCGAGGCTCGCCTCAAGCGCGGCAATGCTCGCCGCCACCCAGGCAAAGCCGTGGACGCGGTGCTGTTCGCGGGTCAGCAGCGCCGGATCGGGCACCCCTGCCGGGGCGACCACCGCCGCCATTGCCACCCGCACCGCTTCGCAATACTCGCGCGCCGCCCCAAGAGCCGCCCGCGCTGGTGTGATCCATTCGTTCATGGCCAAGGCTGCTAGCAGAGCCGCCCCCCCGGCGCGAACCCGCAAAAACGCCGCGCACCGCAGCCCTGTTGCCAATCCATCACAGTTCCGCAGCTGCCGGACAAACTACGTCGAATGGCCACTAACCACGAATGGGCCGGATCGTAATACCAAGGCTGGGTGCAGCCAGATAACTGGCGCATCTTTCGTCTGGGGGCAGACAATCAGGGGCATGAAACACTCCGACATCCGCCCTCGCGCAGGAAGGACCGCACAGGATGCACCGCAAGGGCCGATGCCCGGATAGCGATGCACCCCGGCGAAGACGGCACGGCCCGGCACTGCGCAGCGCGGTTCCAGACTCTGTCCCGACCCTTACCACGCGAGGACTGACCCATGCGCACCATCAACCTCTCTCTCCATTCGTCGTCGCTTCCGGCCCTTGCTGCCGCCCTGCTGATGAGCGGTCTTGCCGCGCCGGCGGCCGCCACCGATGATCTGGTCACCGAAGAAGACCTCGCCGCTGCGCAATTGCCGCCTGCCGATGGAGACGAGACGCCGATCGTGGTGACAGGTTCGCGCATTGCGCGTGATCCCAACATCGGATCGCCCGCCCCGATCATCGCGGTCACCGCCGAAGAACTGCAACGCGCCGGCACCCCTGATGTGGTCGATACCCTGCGCGATATTCCGGCGCTGTCCACCTCGACCACCGCGGAAGGTTCGATCGACGGGGTGTTTTCGGAAAGCGTGGGCCAGTCGATCCTCAACTTGCGCGGTCTGGGGTCCAACCGCACGCTGGTGCTGGTCAATGGCAAGCGGCACGTCTCGGGCGTGGCAGGTGAACAGGCGGTCGATATCAACTCGATCCCGACCGCGCTGATCGAACGGGTCGAAACGCTGACCGGCGGCGCTTCCTCGATCTATGGCGCAGATGCGGTGACGGGTGTGGTCAACTTCGTGCTGCGGGACGATTTCGAAGGCCTTCAGGGCAATATCCAGACCGGCATTTCCTCGGAAGGCGATGCCTGGCGCATCAATGGCGATCTTACCTGGGGCGCCAATTTTGCCGACGGGCGCGGCAACATCACGATTTCGGGCGAATATGCCCGCAATGACGAACTGCGCGACGGGGACCGTTCGTGGTCGCGCAACAACGGGATTTCCGACGATCAGGACAACCCGGCGCTGCGCTTTCAGGCAGGCGACATCAGCGCCGCCGCCACCCCCAACTTCGCGCGGTTCTTCACCGTGGGCGCAGGCGGCTTTCCGACCGGTTTCCCGATCCCTTCGGCAGCATCCTTCAACACGCGCTACCAGAACCTGTTCGGCACCGCGCCGACCCTGACTGCGGCGGAGCTGGCGCTGATCGACCGCGCCACCAACGCCCCGCGCCGCTTCATCGCCAGCAACCCCACCTTCTCGCTGTCATCGGCAGGCGGGGTGATTGCGCCGGGCGATATTGGCCTGTCCGATGGTCCCGACATCAACAATAACGGCCGCCCGGACTGCCTTGAAAGCTCGGTCGGCTTCAATTCGACCTTCAACAACGGCGCCTTTGGCCTTGCCGGCGGCTGCGCGGTGATCAACGCCGACGGCACGCTCAGCGTTTATAATGACGGCGCGATCACCGGCCTGTTCAACGCCTTTGGCGGGCCGGGCATCCCCAACGGCTTCAACCAGAACTCGCTGATCCCCGAGACCGAACGCTGGTCGGTCAACCTCAACGCCTCCTACGAGATTTCCGATGAGGCCAAGGTGTTTTTCGAGGCCAAGTATGTCTCGAACACGGCCGAATTCCAGGCCCAGCCCAACACCTTCTACGATCTGCTGACCATCCGCGAAGACAACCCCTTCATCACCGCACAGCAGCGGCCCTTCGTGGGCGAGCTGTTCTTCGGTTCCGGGGGACAGCGCGGCTTCTATCTCACCCGTGACCCGGCCGATCTCGGCCCCAACCGTGACCGCAACGAATTCGAGACGATGCGCTTCGTGGGCGGGATCAAGGGCGACATCACCGATCACTTCGCCTATGAAATCAGCGCCAACTGGGGCAAGTTCGAACAGACCACGCTGGATAACAACCGCGTGATCATGGACCGCTTCTTTGCCGCGATCGATGCCGTGCGAGCGCCGGGTGGTAATATCGTGTGCCGTTCCGATCTCAGCAACACGCCGCCTGCCACAACGCCTTTCGGCATTCCGGCCGGCGATCCGGGCTTCTTCACCTTCAACCCGCGCGATGGCAGCTGCCGGCCAGCCAACGTGCTTGGCGGAGTGGGCGCGATCAGCCAGGAAGCGATCGATTTCATCACCACCACGGTGGTCAACGAATTCGCGCTGGAACAGCTGGTGTTCGACATGATCTTCACCGGCGATACCGGCGGCTTCTTCGAACTGCCGGGCGGCGCGATCGGCTTTGCCACGGGCTTCGAGCTGCGCAAGGAGACCAGCAGCTCGCAGTTCGATCCGCTGGTGCGCGGCGTGCTGCCGGTGACGACCGCCTTTGGCCGCGAAGGCCAGTTGCTGCGCGATCTGGGCTTTGCGCAGAACTCGCTGGTGTTCGACCCGGCCACGATCATCAACAATGCGGGCGGCGATTTCACTGTCTATGATGTGTTCGGCGAGATCAACCTGCCGCTTCTGAAGGACGTGCCCTTTGCCGAAACGCTCGAATTGAACGGGGCGGCACGCTATTCGGATTACACCACGGTCGGGGGGACCTTCACGTGGAACGTGGGGGGGATTTACGCTCCGGTCGAAGACATCAGCTTCCGCGGCACCTATGCGGTTGCCGTGCGCGCGCCGAACATCAACGAATTGTTCAACCCGGCGCAGGGGGCCTTCTTCCGCCCGTTCGATCCGTGCGATGTCAACAACCTCGCCACCGCGCCCGATCCGGCGCTGCGGCAGGCCAACTGCACTGCCTTTTTCCAGCAGATCGGCTTCAACCCGAACCTTGGCGGCACGACCTATGCCTATGTCGATCCGCTGACGGCGCGCTTTTCGGGCACGATCAGCGGCAACCCCGCCCTCCAGGAAGAAACCGCCACCACCTGGACCGTGGGCACCCAGCTCACGCCGCGCTTCCTGCCGGGCTTTGTCGCGAGCGTCGATTACTACAACATCTCCATCGATGACGCGATCAACGCGGTTGCAGCGCAGGACATCGTCGACAACTGCGTCGACAGCGCCACCATCGCCAACGGGTTCTGCGATCTCATCACTCGCAACCCCAACACCGGCGGCTTTACCTTCCTTCGCCAGACCTCGGTCAACTTCGCGCGGCAGGAGACCGCCGGGGTCGAAGCCTCGATGCGCTACAGCTTCGATGTGGGCGAACATGCGTTCCGGATCGATGCAGCCGGGACCTGGGTGGAGAAGCTCGACAACTTCTTCGATCCGGGCGATCCGACCATGGTCGATCCCGAACTCGGCGAAATCCAGCGCCCGGAATGGGCCGCGCGCGGTGCACTGACCTGGGACTGGAAGGGGCTGAGCGTGACCTGGTCGACCACCTGGCTCGACAAGCAGGGCCTGCGCGGGGTGGAGATCGAGGATGTCGGCACCGATGGCAGCGCCACCTTCTCGCCCGAAAACGGCATCAGCAACGATACCTTCATCCACGACATCAGCTTCGGCTGGGAGGCGAATGACACCTTCACGCTGTATGGCGGGGTGAACAATGTCTTCAACAAGCGGCCCTTCGTTACCGAACAGGCCTATCCGGTGAGCCCGGTGGGCACCTTCTTCTTCATCGGCGCCCGCGCCAAAATGTAAGCAACAGGCCACAAGGGCATCGCAGGGGGCGGGACGGCTTTCGGGCCGCCCCGCCCCTTGGCGCTTATTCGTAGGTGCCCAGCAAGCCGCGGGCGACCACCCAGTTGTGGATCTCGCTCGGCCCGTCATAGATGCGCATGGTGCGCAGCTTGTTGCTCATGAGGTAAAGCGGCAGCTCGCGGGTCATGCCCATGCCGCCGAACAGCTGCATCGCATGATCGACGATCTTGTAGGCTTCCTCGGTGCAGAAGCTCTTGATCATCGAGATTTCGCTGCGGGTGTCGCGGCCCTCGTCGATCTTCCACGCGCAGTCATAGGTCATCAGCCGCATCGCGTGGATCTTTGTTGCGGCGTCCGCGATCCAGTTCTGCACCGTCTGACGCGCCGAAAGGGGCTTGCCGAAGGTGGTGCGCTGCGGCGCATATTCGATCATCATCTCCATTGCACGCTGGGCCATGCCGATCGACCATGACGCCATCTCGATGCGCCGCGTGCCCAGCCGCACCTGCATCGGGGCAAAGCCCTGCCCGCGCTTGCCCAGCAGCTTCCAGCCCGGCACCCGGCAATCCTCCAGCGCGATTTCATAGGTCGCGGTGCCATCGATCATCGGGATCTTGCGCAGCACATTGAAGCCGGGCGTGTCGCGGTCCACCAAAAAGGCCGACATGCCATTGCGGCCATTGGGGTTCTTGTCGGTGACCGCCATGAGGATCGTGAAATCCGCCTCGGCGCCCTTGGTGATCCAGATCTTGCGGCCGTTGATAACCCAGTCATCGCCGTCCTGCACCGCGGTCGTGCGCATCCCTGCCGGGTCCGCGCCTGCGCCGGGTTCCGAAATGCCGATCGCGCTGATCGTCTCGCCGCGCACATAGGGCTCAAGATAGGCCTCGCGCTGGCGTTCATCGGCGGCGACCATCAGCATCCGCAGATTGGGCGAGTCCGGCGGGAGGTAATAGGGCACCACGGTCTTGCCCAGTTCCTCGGACACCCCGACCATCGCCACCATCGGCAGGTTCATGCCGCCCACTTCCTCGGGCGCATCGAGGCCCCACAGGCCGAGGTCACGACTGACCGCATCGACCTTGGCGGTTTCCTCGGGGGTGAGATAGGTGCCCTGCCCGATGTTCTCGCGGGCCATCACCGCCTGTTCGTACGGCATCAACTGATCGCGCACGAACTTTCCGACCAGCTCCTTGAGCATCTGGTGTTCGTGGGCAAGTTCGAAATTCATGTCTCTCTCGTCCCTTGTTGGTGGCCTGATCGGCAGGCCGTGCGGCGCCCCTGACACCACACATTACGCCGCCTGTCACCCGTCGGATTGACGAAGCGCGCAGGATTTGTCGGCGGCAGGCTTGCTTGACGCTGGCGAGCGGGCGCCATACCTTCAGGTCTTACTATCTGCTATTCTTGGCAGACAGCGTGCGGCACCGCCCGCGGGAAAGGAATCCGGATCATGTCCCGTTTCGCCGAAGGCGTCGTGCGCTTCCAGCGCGAGGTGTTCCCGGAAAAGCGCGAGCTGTTCGAACGGCTCAGCACCGGACAAAGCCCCGAGGCGCTGTTCATCACCTGCTCGGACAGCCGCATCGAAACGGCGATGCTGACCCAGACCGATCCGGGCGAATTGTTCATCTGCCGCAATGCTGGCAACATCGTGCCGCCCCACACCAACCAGACCGGCGGCATGACCGCTTCGATCGAATTTGCCATCGGCGCGCTCAAGATCCCGAATATCGTGGTGTGCGGCCACACCGATTGCGGAGCGATGAAGGGGGCGATGAACCGCAACGGGCTGACCAGCCTGCCCCATGTGCGCGAATGGCTGGGCTATGCGCAGGGCGCGGTTGACATCACCGAGGCGCTGGGCGGGCATCTGGAACCGGCCGCCAAGATGCGCATGCTGCTGGAGCAGAACGTGATCCTGCAATTGCAGCATCTCAAGACCCACCCGACCGTGGCGGTCGCGCTGGCGCAGAAGGCGCTGGTGCTGCACGGCTGGGTCTATGACATCACCACCGGAGAGGTGGAGGCATGGGACGAGGCGGCAGGCCAATGGGTGCCCGTGGCCGAACGTTACGCGTCCGAACTGGCCGCCATGATGCTGGCCGGCCACGCCTGCTGAGGCGCGGCAGCGGCCAGCTGACCCGTATCAGGCGACGGCTTCGGCCCCTTCGGCCTGCCACATGCGCTTGGCCTGTTCGATATCGACCGGGGTCGCGCGGCTCAGGCGGTGGCCGATGAAGTCGATCCCGTCGATCAGCCACAGCGCCAGTTCGGGCTGGGCCAGACGATAGACGCGCTGCTGGCCAAGGGTCTTGGTTTCCACCAGCGCCACGGCCCGCAGCACGCCAAGGTGCTGGGAAATGCGCGTGGGCGACAATTCGAGGAGATCGCCAAGCTCGTTCACGGTCTGCTCGCCCGCCTGCAACTTCAAGAGCAGGCGGATGCGGTCAGGATGGGAAATCTGTCGCAGCACATGGGCCAGTTCAGTCGCAACAACTTTTCGGCTTGGCATGGGGGGTGCAACCTTTCTCCGTAGGGGGGACGGGGTGATGTTACGCTATAACGCGCAAGGCGGGCATTCGGGTCCCGGAAATTGCAATTTCCGCAGAGTTTATTGCAAGCCACGTCGGCCGAGGGCTTCGGCCGGGAGTGCGGGGACGGACCATCAGGTCGATAAAGGCACGGTCGGCGACGGCGTTGACATAGGGCGCATCGCCCGCGCCGCGCCCGGTTGTGGTCACGCCGCTGGCCTGAAGCGCCGCCCAGGCCTCGTGCAGCCGCCCTGCCGCGCGGCTCGCACCGGAATGGTGCAGGCTCAGCGCCAGCGTCTGAACCAGCGCGGTTGCATCAAGGGGCAGCAGGCTCGCGCTTTCCCCGGCTTCGGCCACTGCAAGCGTCTCGCCGCCGACATGGCGAAGAACGCATGCGCCTTGCGAGGATGCGTCAAACCACAGCATCGGCCACACCCCGCGCAGGCCACTGGTTGCGGTCAACAGGGCAAGGACCGTGCTGCGCAGATCGGGCATGGCGATGATCGCATCCCACGGCGCCCGCCCGGTTGCGAGCGGGGCAATCGCATCCTCGATCGCAAGAACATCGAGCGTCTCTCCACCCTGCGCCGCGCTGCGCCCACAGGCGGCCAGCGATGCGCGCTGGCGGGCATGGACGATGAGCGCAATTCGCGCCCGCCCTTCGGCCCGTGCGGCGGCCAGCATCGCGTCCAGCACGCTGGTGCGCAGCCTTGGCGGCCCTGCGGGAACATCAGGGACGCAGGCGGCAGGGTGCGGGCTCAGCAGCATCAGATCAACACCCCCGCGGGTCAGCCGCCCGTTGCGGGGGTGATCGCAGGCGTAGCTCGCGGCGAACAGCGCCTGCGGCAAGCCGGGGGCGCCGCCGTGCTGGAAGGCCGCCGGGCTCCAGCCGAGCCACGGCGCAAATACCGCCGCCCGCTCGCCCGAGGCAGCAGGCGACCGATCGGCGGCGATCCCGAGCCAGCCGAGCAGTTGCTCAAGTCCCGCCTCCCAATCCTGCGGTGCAGGCGGCGATTCGACCGGACGGGCGAGACGCATCGGCCCATGCACAACCGACAGCGCAGCGGCGCGGCGCGCGGGGCTTGCAGGGCGGTCTGTCGAGAGGCTGCGATGATCCAAGCGCCGGTCCTTTGATCGTGCGGGTGGGGTGCGGGCAGCCGTCTGTTAGCTGCGGGCGCTTCATTGGAAAAATTCAATCTTTCTTCACAAACGTTCGATTATATGGATGATTGAAGGTGCCCCGCCCTGCCCACCTCACCCCGATGCTTGCCAGCGCGCCGCTGCACGGGCATCAGGCATGGCGGGAGAAGAGGGGTATACCGCACATGACATTTGCAGCCTTGCGCGCCGGGTCGGCGCTGCTCTGGGTCGTCGCCGCCACCGCAGCCGCCGCACAGGATGGGCCTGCGCCCGCCAGCCCGGCAACACAATTCGAACAGCGCGCCATGGGCAAGAACCTGCCCGCCGAAGGCACACGCGATGCAGCCGACGCAGCCCGCGGCTTCCTCGCCACGCGCAAGGACCCGGTGATCCTCGGCGCCAATGGCAAGCCGGTCTGGAACCTCGATGCCTATGCCTTCGTCACCGGGCCTGCTCCCGATACGGTGAACCCCTCGCTGTGGCGGCATGTGACCCATCTGAAGGGCCACGGGCTTTACGAAGTCACCAAGAACGTCTGGCAGGTGCGCGGGTTCGATGTCTCGAACATGACCGTGATCCGCGGGAACACCGGCTGGATCGTCATCGACCCGCTCACCAGCGTCGAAGCGGCGAAGGCGGCGATGGAACTGGTCAACACCACGCTGGGCGCGCGGCCGGTCAGCGCGGTGCTTTATTCGCACAGCCACGGCGACCATTTCGGCGGCGTGCGCGGCGTGACCGACGAGGATGCGGTCAAGGCCGGGCGCGTTGCGGTGATCGCCCCGCACGGCTTCATGGAAGAAGCCACCTCGGAAAACGTGATGGCCGGGGGCGCGATGATGCGCCGGGCGGCCTATCAGTTCGGCACCGGCCTTGCCCCCGGCCCGGCCGGTCAGATGGGCAGCGGCATTGGCCTTGGCATTTCGGCGGGCACCCTGTCGCTGATCGCGCCGACCGATACCATTGCCAAAACCGGCGAGACGCGGGTGGTGGACGGGATACCGCTCGAATTCCAGATCGTCTCGGGCACTGAGGCTCCGGCAGAATTCAACGTCTTCATCCGCCCGGAAAAGACCTTCCTCGCCGCAGAGATTGCCACCTGCACCTTGCACAATATCCTCACGCCGCGCGGAGCCAAGGTGCGCGATGCCCGGGCATGGGCGCACTATCTCGACGAGGCGGCGCTGACCTACGCCCCGCAAAGCGATGCGGTGATTTCCAGCCACTGCTGGCCGGTCTTCGGGCGCGAGGCCGGGACCGCATGGCTTGCCGCTCAACGCGACAATTATCGCTGGCTCCACGATCAGACCGTGCGCCGCATGAACCGCGGCGAGACGATGGCCGAAATCGCCGAAGCCCTCGAAAAAACGCCCCCGCCGGGCAATCTCACCGAATGGTCGACCCGCGGCTATTACGGCACGATCAGCCACAACGCCAAGGCGATCTACCAGTTCTACCTGGGCTGGTACGATGCCGTCCCGGCCAACCTCCACGCCTATCCCCCGGTGGAGCGGGCGACCAAGCTGGTGGAGGCTCTGGGCGGCGCGGAGCGGACGCTGGCACTGGCGCAGAGCGCCTATGCGGGCGGCGATTATCGCTGGGCCTCGGACCTGCTCCAGAACCTCGTCTTTGCCGACCCGGACAACGCGGCGGCCAAGGCGCTGCTGGCGGCGAGCTACGAACAGCAGGGCTATCAGTCCGAAAGCGCGATCTGGCGCAACCAGTTCCTTTCGGCCGCCAATGATCTGCGGCGCGGCCGGGCCGAGACCAGCGCGGCGCAAAGCAACGACATGGTCGCCGCCATTTCGACGCAGGAATTGCTCGATTCGCTTGCCACCCGCTTCGCGCCCGAACTGCCGCAGGCCCGCAATTTCAAGGTCGCCATCCACCTGACCGACCGCGCCGAAACGGCAACGCTGGAAGTAGGCGAACAGGCCATGATCGGGCGCGTCGGGATGCTGCCGGACAGGCCCGCCATCACCATTCGCGGCCCCCGCCGGGCGCTGCTGGCGCTGCTGTTCGTGCGCATGCCGGTCGATGCGGTCGCGAAGATGCCGGGCGTCACGATCGAGGGCGACCTGGTGGCCTTGCAGCGCATGATCGACGCGCTCGACCCGATGCCGCACGGGTTCGATATCGTCACCCCGTAGGAAAAATTGCACAAGGGCGCGAAGGAAAGGATCTGCCCGACCGTTTACAGGCCAGCGCGGGTGCAACAGTCTCGCGCTGTGCCATCGCCATTTGACCGGGAATAGCCTGCCATGCCCCACCACCCTGACACCATGGTGCCGCAATGAGCCCCGCCAGCATTGCTTTGGGCCGGTTCGGTTACGGGATCGCTGCGGGAGAAGGCAGGGTCGGCGATGCGCGGCGTTATCTGCTGCGCCAGCTTGACACCTTCGACCCCGCCCCGCCCGCCATCGCAGAGCGGGTCAGCACGCGCGGCAAGACCGGTGAGACCATCGAACTGCTGCGCCGGCTGCGGCAGGATGCCCGCGCGCTGTCCGCTGCGGCGGAAGGCGCAGGCGATGCAATGGCACCGGCGATGTCTGGCGCGATGGCCCCTGAAAACCCCCGCGCTGCCGCGCTTGCCGGATTACCGCCCGAATATCGCGAGAAGCTGGTCGAAGCGCGCCGCGTGCTCGGGCAGGATATCGCGGTGCGGGTCAACCTCGCGGTTGCCAGCGAGACACCGCTGGCCGAACGGCTGGTGCATTTCTGGGCCAACCATTTCAGCGTTTCGGTCGGCAAGCCCGGCACGCAGTTCGAAGCCGGCCCGCACGAATTCACCGCGATCCGCCCCCATGTGCTGGGCCGCTTTGCCGATATGCTGAAAGCCGCGGTGCTGCATCCGGCGATGCTGCTCTATCTCGACCAGTTCCAGTCGATCGGCCCCGGCTCGCTGTTCGCTAAGCGGCGGATGCAGCGCAATCCCGATGCGCCGGGCGGCCCGCGCGGCCTGAATGAAAACCTCGCGCGGGAAGTGCTGGAATTGCACACGCTGGGGGTGGATGGCGGCTATTCGCAGACCGATGTGACCGAACTTGCCCGTGCGCTGACCGGCTGGACGGTGCCGGGCCTTGGCCGCGTGGGCCGCTTTGCCGAGGATCAGGAAAGCGGCGCGGCGTTCGTCGGGCTGGTGCACGAACCCGGCACACGCACAGTGCTGGGGCGAAGCTATCCGCAAGGCGGGGCGCGTCAGGCGCTGGCGATCCTCGACGATCTGGCCCGTCACCCGGCCACGGCACGCCATATCGCCGCGAAGTTCGCAAGGCACTTTGCCGGTGACACGCCGCCCCCTGCACTGGTCGCGCGGCTGGAGGCTGATTTCCTCAGGACCGGCGGCGATCTGGCCAGCCTGACCCGCGTGGTGATAGAGGCACCCGAGGCGTGGGCGCCCGGCCCGGTCAAGTTCCGCACGCCGTTCGAATGGCTGGTTGCCAGCCTGCGCCTGACCGGCGTGCAATCGCTGGGCCCGCAGCGCATCGTCGGCGCGCTGAGCGAGCTGGGGCATCTGCCCTGGCGCGCGCCCTCGCCCGCCGGATATGACGACATCGCCGCCAGCTGGGCCGGGCCCGATGCGCTGCTGCGCCGGGTCGAACTGGCCGAACGGATCGCCGCCAATGTGGCCGCCGACAATATCCTTGCCCGCGCCGAAGCGGCGTTCCCCCAAGCTCTGAGCGATGCGACCCGCGTGCAGCTGACGCGGGCCGAAAGCGGCCGGCAGGCGCTGGCGCTGCTGCTGGTCTCACCCGAAATGATGCGGAGGTAAGTGCCGTGACGATCAACCTCAATCGCCGCACGCTCATTGCCGGATCGCTGATCGGCGCCGGCACGCTCGCTCTGCCGCGCATGGCCTTTGCGCAAGGCGCAGGGCAGCGCAATCTGCTGTTCGTGCTGCTGCGGGGCGCGGCGGACGGGATGGCGATGCTTGCCCCCGTGGGCGATCCGGGCCTTGAGGCGCTGCGCGGTGCGAGCCTTGCCGATTACGAAAACGCCCCGCGCATCGGCAGCTTCTTTGCTGTCCACCCCGCGCTGGCCGAAGTCGCCAAGGCTGCGCAGGGGGGTGAGGCACTGTTCGTCCACGCGGCGGCTACGGCTTACCGGGAAAGATCGCATTTCGATGGGCAGAACCTGCTCGAAACCGGTGGCCCGGCGCCCTATGCCGCCCGCGATGGCTGGCTGAACCGCCTTGCTGCGCTGCTGAACGAAGGCGCGCCTGCCCCGCTGCGCGCGCTGGCGATTGCACAGACCGTGCCGCTGGCGCTGCGCGGCGATGCGCCGGTTTCGAACTATGCCCCCTCCGCCCTGCCGGCCGCGAGCGAGGATCTGCTGGCGCGGGTCAGCCAGCTTTATTCCGCCGACAGCGAGCTTGGCCCGCTGTGGGCGCGCGCGCTGGAGACCAAGGCGATGGCCGGAGATGATGGCCTGTCGAACCTGCGCGATGCGCGGGCGGCAGGGGACCTGGCCGCTTCGCTGATGCGCGGCGAAGGCGGTGCAAGGATCGGGATGATCGAGCTGGACGGATGGGACACCCACGCCAACCAGCGCGGCGCCTTTGCCCGGTCGGCAAGGGCGCTCGATGGGCTACTGGCCGCTTACAAGGCAGGCATGGGCGCAAGCTGGACCGATACGCTGGTGGTGGTGGCGACGGAATTTGGCCGGACCGCGCGTCTCAACGGCACGGGCGGCACCGACCACGGCACAGGCTCTGCCGCACTGATCATGGGCGGCGCGGTGCGCGGCGGGCGGGTGATCGCCGACTGGCCGGGCCTTGCGACCAGCCAGCTTCACGAAGGCCGCGATCTGGCGCCCACCACCGCGCTTGAAAGCGTGCTGGCAGGGGCGGTGGCAGAACACTGGCGGCTCGACCCGGCCCGTACACTGGCGCGGCTGTTCCCAGAGCGCGCAGGGGCGCCGCTGTCAGGACTGGTGAGGGGTTAGAACGAACACTCCGCGCCCGCAGCGGCTTCATCACGGGTGACTTCGGCGATCTGAAACGCGAACGGCGCTTCGGAAGCAAAGGTCAGCTTGCCCCCGTTCTCGCCGAGGCATTTGGCGCTCAGCACCATTTCGCGCCAGCCCTTGCCTTCGGCCACCGAAAGTCCCTGCGTGATATCGACCGGCTTGCCCCCGGCCGTGGCGGTGACCGGTCCCGCTGGACGGCTGGTGACCTGATAGGTGATGCGGAACGCCGCCCCGCTGGCCGGACCGGTCAACGAGAACCGCGAACCGGGGCCAAAGGCGATGCGGCGCGCGTCTTCCTGCGCGCGGCGATCGACCCCGGTGGCGACGATACCATTGCCGCTGCCGCGCAGATCGGGGAGCAGCGCGTTGTCCGCCACAGCCTGCACCTGCGCGCCCAGCCTGCCGCTGGCAAACCACACCGCGCCGGTATCATGGGTCAGCGCATTGCAGGTTTCAGACAGCGCAGGCAGCGAGTCCGCGCCAGTGTCGTAGCGCAGCCCGTAACCGATCCCGAACAGCGTATCCTTGCCCTGCTGGGCGCCGCCGCCCTCGCAGACACCCGGCCAGTTGAACGACAGTCGCCCGCTGGGCTGAACGGCACCGAACAGCACATCGGCAACGCCCGCGCCCTCGCTACCCGGAAGCCATGCAGCGACGAAGGCATCGGCAGCGTTGAGTTCGCGGTTGACCCACAAGGGGCGGCCCGACAGGAACACGGCGACTGTCGGCACGCCGCGCGCCTTGTAGGCCTTGAGCAGAGCGAGGCCTTCCTCGTCACGGAAGGCGAGATCCTTCCGGTCGCCGACAAATTCGGCATAGGGCGGCTCGCCGAAGACGACGATGGCGATGTCGGGATTGCTGGTGGCGCTGCCTTTGGGCGCGAGCACGGCTTGGCTGCCCGCGGCCTTGGCCGCCGCAGCGATCCCGCTCCAGATCGAGGTCGCACCGGGGAAATCGGCTGCGGTAAGGTCTCCGCCGCCCTGCCAGGTCACCGACCACCCGCCCGCCTGCTGCGGAATGTTGTCGGCAGCGCTGCCAGCCACTTCGATGCGCGCACCGGGCTTCAGCGGCAGCACGCCGGCATTCTTGAGGATCACCTGCGATTTCGCAACCGCCTCACGCGCCAGCGCGCGGTGTTCGGGCGAGCCGAGCAGTTCCCACTTTCCGCCATTGGCACGGGCCGAGGGCTTGACCTCGCCATCGAGGATGCCAAGCTGAGCCTTCATCCGCAGCACCCGCAGCACCGCTTCATCCAGCCGCGCCATGGGGATCGTCCCGTCCTTCACCTGCGCGACCAGCGAATTGTAGAGCGCCTTCCAGTCCTCGGGCACCATATAGACATCGAGGCCCGCCAGCAGCGCCTGCGGGCAATTGCTGTTGGTGCAGCCCTTGATCTGGCCGTGGCCGTTCCAATCGCCGACCACGACACCCTGAAAGCCCAGATTGCCGCGCAGTTCATCGGTCAGCAGCGGCTTGTTGCCGTGCATCTTGGTGCCGTTGATGGAGTTGAAGCTCGCCATCACGCTGGCGACGCCTGCATCGATCGCGGCCGGATAAGGCGCAGCATGGATCGCCATCAATTCCTTGAGGTCGCCATTCACATCACCCTGATCGACGCCTTGCGCTGTCCCGCCGTCCCCGAAATAGTGCTTGGCCGTGGCCGCCACCTTGCCGGGGCCGAGATAGCCGGGCTGCCCCGGGCGGCCCTGCAAGCCCTCGATCATTGCCGCACCGTAGCGGGTGACGAGTTCGGGGTTGGCCGAATAGCTTTCGTAGGTCCGGCCCCAGCGTGCGTCACGGGCAACGGCAACCGTGGGCGCGAAGGTCCAGTCGAGCCCGGTCACTTCGATTTCCACCGCGGTTGCCGCGCCGATGCGGCGGATCAGGTCGGGATCGAACGTCGCCCCAAGGCCAATGTTGTGCGGGAAGACCGTGGCGCCGGGCACATTGGCGTGGCCGTGGACCGCATCGGTCGCCCAGATGGCCGGGATCACCGGTTCACCATTCGCAAGCGGCGCGGTGGAAGCCTCCCAATATTCATCGGCCAGCTTCAGCCAGTCGGTCGCCGGGGCCTTGTCATTGCCATAGGGCCCGGAATTGCCGCCGTTGAGGATCGTGCCGAAGCGATACCGGCGCACATCATCGGGAGTGATCGACCCGATATCGGGCTGGATGATCTGCGCGACCTTGCTCTCCACACTCATCCGCGCCAGCAAGGCTTCGGGGGTGTTGGCCGGCGTCGCGGTTGCAGCGGCGGTTGCGGCAGGTGCACTGGCAGAGCGGATTTCGGGCGCCGCATTGCATCCCGCCAGCAGCGCGCCCAGCGCCGCGCCGCACACCCATCTGCCACCACCGTTTCGCGCCATCTCGCCAGACCCTCCCAGATCCGTTGGTTATTCTTTGAGAACGTTATCAAGATATGCCCGCACACGCCCGCTTTGGCAAGCATCAAGCGCGGCGATATCAGGCGCGGCGTAGCGTCCCGGCGAGCAGGCCTGCGCTCCCGATGGCAAGCCCTGCGAACAGCACGAACAGCGCGTCATAGCCGAACTGCGGGACCAGCAGCACTGTCAGCCAGGGCATGACCATGCCGGGAACGGTGTTGGTGAGGTTGAACAGCCCAAGATCGCGTCCCCGGTGCTGGGGCGCGGGCAGGACGCGCAGGGTCTGGCCCGAATGCAGCGCGAGAAACACCGCCGCTGCAAGGCCGAACAGCACATATCCGGCAATGGCAAAAGCCAGGCTCGGCGCAGCAGCCATCACCAGCATGCCCGCTGCACACAGCAGCGCCGCCGCCACCAGCGGGACGATCGGCTTGCCGTGCCGGTCCGACCAGCGCCCCAGCACCAGCGACAGCGGCACTGCGCCGATCAGCACGAGGCTGAAGATATTGGCCGCGCCGTTCTCGGGATAGCCGGGCGCAAGGCTGCGCAGCCAATAGAGCAGAAAGGCGAACATCCCCCCTTCCGCCACCTGCACCAGCAGCCGCGCCGCCCACATGCGCAGCACCACGCGCTCGCGCAAGGGGCCGGGGGCAGCGGGCGTAGCGACGGGTGCAACCAGCGCGGGTTGCACCCTGCCCCTGCCCAGCAGCACGGCCGGCAGCACCAGCGCGCTCACCAGCAGCGCCACCAGCGCAAGACGCGCTTCGGGATCGACCAGACCCGCAAAAGTCACCACCGACCCCGCCAGCGCGCCAAGCGCCGGTGACAGCGCCAGCGCACCGCCCAGCAGGCCCTTCTGTTCATCGGGGAAGCAATCCCCCGCCCAGGCCATCAGCGGGCTGAGCATCAGGTTCAAGGCCACTTGCCACACCATCACCAGCACGATGACCTGCGTGAGGCTGTGCGCCTGCCCCACCATCAAAAGCAGCGCGTTGGATGCAACAAGCCCGGCGATGATGAAGGGGCGGCGCACGCCGGCGCGATCGCTCAGCAGCCCTATGCCGATATTGGCAAGGCTCGCCATCACCGCGCCAAGGAAGCTCACCTGCGCCAGCGCGGCGACATCCTCATGCCCCTGAAGCTCGGCGATGGCTTGCGGGAGCAGCACGGTAAGCAGCGGCACATAGGCAACCGCGCCGCCTGCCGCCGCCAGCGCAAACAGGGCAAGAAACCAGATCGGCTGGCGTTCTGGCGCCGGGATGGTCAAGCGCGCTCAGGTGCCGGGGCCGGTGCAGGCGCGGTGGAGGAGCGTTCGACGAGCCCTGCGGCAACTTCGATCACGGCCGCATCATCACTGTCGGGCGCGCGGGCGATCAACTGTTCGACCGCGCGGGCGACGGTTTCGGCAATCGGCTGGTCAACCGCTGTCAGCGGCGGCTGGCTGAAGCGCACGATCGGCGTGTTGTCGAAGGAGATCAGCGACAGATCGCGCGGGACCGACAGGCCACGGTCACGCGCCACTTCCAGCGCCGCCAGTGCCATCTGATCCGAGGATGCGATGATCGCGGTAACACCGGGGTTGCGATCGAGCAGCGCGCGGGCCGCGCGCGTGCCGCTTTCATAACCGAAATCGCCCACTTCCAGCAGCCCTTCGTCCCGCAGGCCCTGCTCTGCCAGCGCACGACGCCATCCGGCAATGCGCCAGCCCGACAGGCTGTAGGACGAAGGCCCCGCAATCATCGCGATGTGGCTATGGCCCAGTTCGGCAAGGCGCGTGGTGGCCAGATGGGCTGCACCTTCATCGCCCATCGTCAGCGCAATGCCCGGCCCTCGCGCATCCGATCCGATGCGGGCAAAGGGGATGCCGCGATCAGCCAGAAGAGCGGTGATCAGCCTGTTTTCCGAATGCGGCGGGGTCAGGATCACGCCGTCAGGCTGCAAGGCCGAAAGCGCCGCGCCCAATTCGCGTTCGACATGGTCGGAGTGGGTATCCACCAGTTCCACCATCATCCGGTAGCCATGCTTCGAACAGGTCAGGATCCCGCCCAGCAGCATCTGGTCGACCCAGTCCGTGCCGCGCCGCTCGCGCCAGTCGGCCAGAGTGCGTTCACGATCGTTGATGGCAAGAATGATGTAGGACCGCGATCCGCTCATGCGCTGTGCCGCCAGCGAGGGGACATAGCCCAGCCGGTCGATCGCTGCCTGCACCTTGTCGCGCAATTGCGGGCGCACGTTGGGCCCGCCGTTGACCACCCGGCTCACGGTCTGGAGCGAGACGCCCGCTTCCTCGGCCACGTCCCTGATCGTGACTGTCTTGCGCACCCGCGCCATTTCCCGCCCGTTCCCGTCCCGGCTACCTGATGCAGGCCCGCCCCGTCGTCGGGTCGCTGGCGCAGCGGTAGACCCTGATCCAATCGATTGCGAATTGCGCGGGAAAGCTGCTCGCTGCAACCCCTTTCGCGTTGTTTTCTTCCGACAGACGTCCGCCTACCGCAAGGTTGGCCATGATGTAGAACGGCTGGTCGAACGGCGCGGCGGGGTTGCCTTTGGCGCTGCGGGCGGCGGTGCTCCACTGATCGGCGGTGACAGTGAGGTGCACCCGGTCATCGACAAGAAAGCGGATAATCCCCGCGCCCCATTCCACCGCATAAACGTGGTAATCGTCCGAGGGCAGCGCCCCTGTGGGAAGCGGTGTGCGGTGATCGACGAAGCGGTTCTTGGGCGCAAAATCACCGAAATGGAGCGCGCTGATGGTGCGGTTTTCACCGACACCGCCCGCGCACACCTTGCACTTGGCGCCGATATTGACCGCTTCGAGAATGTCGATCTCCCCCGAACGGGGCCATGGGCCATAGACGGGGTCATTGGGCATCATCCAGATCGCAGGCCATGTGCCCTGCCCGGCGGGAACCTTGGCGCGCGCCTCGATCCGGCCATAGCGCCATGCGTGCAGGCCGATCGTGCGCACCTTGCCGGAGGTGTGCGACTGGACAAGTGTGGGATTTTCCCGCTCGGCAATCTCGGGCGGGCGGGCCGGGCCGGCAAAGCGTTCCTTCTTGGCCTTGAGCAGCAACAGCCCGCCTTCCACCGCGATGTTATCGGGCCGGTCGGTGTAGCACTGCCGCTCGGAATTGCCGCCGCCCCAGCACGACACCTCGGGCGTCCACTTGCTGCGGTCGAGCGCAGTGCCGTCGAACTCGTCGGCCCACACCAGCTCCCAGCCGGCCCCTTCGCGCGGGGCGAGCGGTTGTTCGGCAGGGGGCGTAGCGGCCCCCAAAAGCAGCAGAGCCGCCGAGAGCGTCCCCGCTTTCAGCAGCCCTGCGATTGTCATTGTGCAACCCTCTTAGAAATCGAAGCGGGCCAGGAAGGTGTAACGGCGGTCGTTGCGGAACGCCGAACGTTGCACCCGGGTGCCGTCGAAGTCGATCACCTGCGAGGTGCGGAACACCTCGTCGAGCAGGTTCACGCCCTGCACACCGAGCTTCACACCCGGCATCACCGTCACGAACACAGACGCGTCAAGCTGCCCGGTCTCCTCGCCCCATACCGGCGAGAAGGGGAAGATGTCGTCACGCGGGGTGATCAGGAAGGCCGAACGCCAGTTGTAGGCGGCACGGGCCGACAGCCAGTCCTTCTCATAGAACAGCACCGCATTGACCGTGTGCTTGGAAATGCCCGCCAGGGGCTGGAAGGCCGAGAAGTCGCCCTGGTTGTTCGCCAGGTTGGTGTTCCGGAAATCGCTGCCATCGACATAGGTATAGGTCAGCTGCGAGCCCAGCCCGCTGAGAATGCCCGGCAGGAAGTCATAGGTCTGCTGATAACCGATTTCGAGGCCCTTCATCGTGCCGTTCTGGCGGTTGTCCGGACCGTTCACCTCGACTTCGAGATTGACGCCGGAGGGGCTGGTGAAATCGACCAGATCAACGCCGTTGTTGACGATCCCCTTGATGTCCTTCGCAAAGGCGGAGACGGTCAGCGATCCGACCCGATCGAAATACCATTCCACCGACAAATCGTAGTTCCAGCTTTCGATCGGGCGCAGGTTGCGGTTGCCGGTGAACAGCTGGAACAGCGGACCGGTTTCCAGCGTGCCTTCAGACCGCAGGTCGCCGGTGTTGTCACCCATGCCGCCGCCCGAACGGAACGCCCCCAGATCGGGGCGCGAAATGCCCTTGGAAACCGCCGCGCGGAACAGCAGACCGTTGCCCGTATCGAGCAGCGCATTGAAGCTCGGCAGCCAGTTGTCGAAGGTGACCGAACGATCATCGATCAGCACTTCGCCGGTATGCGCCGCCGCAAACTCGGCAAGCCGCGCCGGTGACAGGCGGCAATAGGCCGGCTGCAATTCCACCGGTTGCTGGGCTGCCTGGTTGCACGCCGCGTTGACTTCGGCAAGCTGCACGACGCCGTCACGGTTTCCGGCCGGGCCGGTGTCGAAGAAGAACGGGTTGGGGAACCCGACCTCGCCCACCGCCAGCACTTCGGTTTCGATGTAACGCAGGCCGAAATTGCCGCGCAGCTTCCAGCCATTGTCGAAATCCGTGCCGTAATCGACGCGGGCATAGGCCGCCTTGGTGGTTTCCGAAACCTCGCTGATTTCGTTCTGACAGAACGGATCGCAGGCCGAGGTCTGCTGGGTCACGCTGTTGAAGAAGCTGCGGTTGCGCACCCCGAAGAACGGGTTGGGGGTCTGCGAGAAGGCGTTGATCTGGCGGGCCTGATCAGCCGATGCGCCCGACAGGTATTCGGAGAGGAAGCTGTCCGCCCCGAAGAAATGCGCGCCGCCCGGCAGGGGCGCAGGCGCATTGCCGCGCTGGAAGCCGTTGTCGAAAGGCGAACGCAGGTTGGCAAAGGCCGGGAAATCATCGACAAACGCGCCGCCGCCAATCGCGCCTTCATTGTTGCCGATCAGCGTGCCATCGGGGTTGGTCCCGTTGGGAACGAAGAACCGCCCCGGCGTGTAACCGGTCGCATTCTGCTGGGGCGTGCCAAAGCCATTGGTGATTGTGCCCGGTGCGCCCGGACGACAGCCCGGCCCCGAACCCCACGGCGCACAGCCCGCGCGGCCCGCCCATGGCACCGACAGGTTGCCCCAGGTGCTGAAGTTGGTGTCCCGCGTGGTCTGGGCACGGTCCGACCAGCGTGCGCCGAACTTGACCTGCTTGAAGAAGCCTTCGTCGGAAATGTCATATTCGACATCGCCGCGCAGGGTATCAAGCTCGCCTTCGTTGCGGGCGATGCTGTCGAGCAGGAACCAGTAGAAGGTGTTGCGGCCCGAGGTGAAGTAATCCGCCGGCGCCCCCGGAGGCGCAAGGAACTGCACCTGCGGCACCTTGCCGCGCAGATCGAGATCGATGTTCGCCCAGGTGTTCATCGTGCCGATGATCGAATCCTGGCCAAGATCGGACTTGATACGCTGCGCCTCGAAGTTGACACGCAGGCGATCGGTCACGCTCCAGTCGACATCGAAGGAGAAATCCTCGGTCGAAGCGCGGGTTTCACGCTCGAAGCGCAGCAGTTCCAGCGGAATGCCGCCGCGGCCAAAGGGGTTGGCGAAGATATCGCCGATGCGCTGGCTCAGCACACCGCGCTGGAAGATGCCGTTCTCGTCGAACTCCCAGGTGCTGCCAGCGGCCGGAACCGGGAACAGCGCGTCATCATTGACCTGCGCGATCGCGGCGTTTTCCTTGGTGAAGAAGGTCGTGTCGGCGCGCAGCCACTCGAAGGTGACAAGCACATCGCGCAGCGGGCTTTCGTACTGGACGACGGCCGAAATCGCCTCGCGGTCGCGCTCCAGATCGGTGGTGCGCACGCCTGCGCCCTTGGGCACGACCACAGCGCCAGCCGGCGGGAAGTTGTCGGGCGTGAAGTTGGTGGTGTTGCCAAACCCGCCGCTGCCGACCGGACGCACGCGCAGACACGCGCTCTGGAGATTGGCGGCACGGTAGCACGGGTCGGCCACCTGCGAGGCATCGGTGCGGCTGACCAGTTCCGACTTGGCATAGCCAAGCTGAAGGCCAAGCGTGCCCGCGCCGTTTTCATAGGTGGTCGAACCCAGCACCGAGAAGCCGGGCGACCATTCTTTCGCCAGATCGCCGACATTGGTTTCGATCGTGCCCGCGATGTGGGTACCCCGGCGATCGAGCGGCTTGCGGGTCACGAGGTTGACTGTGCCCGCGATCCCGCCTTCAACCATGTCGGCGGTGAGGTTCTTGAACACCTCGACGCGGCCGAGCAATTCGGGCGAGACTTCGTTGAAGCTGAGGACGGTCCCACCATTGGCCGAAAAGATATCGCGGCCGTTGAGTTCGGAACGGACAAAGTTGAGGCCGCGGATGATCACGCCCGTCCCTTCGACCGAGAAGCGGTCCGGGTCAGAGGGCTTCTCGAAGCGACCGATGTTGACGCCGGGCACACGCTGGAGTGCCTCAGCCACCGAACGGTCAGGCAGCGCGCCAATATCTTCGGCGGTGATCACGTCGACGAAGGTATCGGCATCGCGCTTGATGTTCTGCGCGGATTGCAGCGATGCGCGGAAGCCGGTGACGACAATCTCGGCTTCGGGCTGCGCGGCAGCGGCTTCGTCAGCGGCGGGCTCTTCGACGTCCTGCGCCAGCGCGGGACTGGCAGCGGCAATAGCCAGCGCAGACGCGGTGCCAAGAGCGAACATACGCCGACGCGGCGCCAGCTTCACGGTCTTCATGATCTTTCAAACCTCCCCATGCCGCGCGCCAGATTCGTGCCTGATGCTGCGGGCTGCGGACAGGTTGTAACCGATCTTGAGAGCGTTCTCAAGACTTGTAATCTGCGGTTCATATTGCATTCTGGCAACACCAATGCAGGCGCTCTACAAGGTCTGCAAACGGCCCGCAGAGGCCCCACAGGGATCGAGGAACACGTGGCAATTGAACGCATTATCATCGTCGGCGGCGGCACGGCCGGGTGGATGGCAGCAGCGGCCCTTTCGCGCCTTCGTGCCGGGCGGCCTGTGGAAATCACGCTGATCGAATCCGAAACCATCGGCACGGTCGGCGTGGGCGAGGCAACGATTCCACCCTTTGTCGGCTTCAACGAGCTGCTGGGGATCGACGAGCGCGAGATGCTGGCGGAAGTCGGCGGCACCTTCAAGCTGGGCATCCAGTTCGAAAACTGGGGCAAGCTGGGCGACAGCTACATCCACCCCTTCGGCGCCTATGGCTACAGCATGGGCGGGATCAGCTTTCATCACGTGTGGCACCGGATGCAGGGTGCAGGAGACAAGCGCCCCATCCAGGTCTTCAATCTGGAAACGATGGCGGCCTATTTCGGCAAGTTCGCCCGCACCGAAGACTACAGCCGCGACGATCTGCCGCCGGTCAATTACGCCTATCACCTCGATGCGGGCCGCTATGCTGCCTACCTGCGCAAATTCGCGGAAAGCCGCGGCGTGATCCGGCAGGAGGGCCGGATCGCCGATGCGCAGCTGGACGGGGAAACCGGCTTTGTTACCAGCGTCACGCTCGATGATGGCCGAGCTTTCGCGGGCGATCTGTTCATCGATTGCTCCGGCTTCCGCGGCCTGTTGATCGAGCAAGCCCTCCAGACAGGTTATGACGACTGGAGCCATTACCTGCCCTGCAACCGTGCGGTCGCCCTGCCCTGCCAGCGCGAGGATGGCAGCCCGCCCCCGCCCTTCACCCGCGCCACCGCCCATGCCGCCGGCTGGCAATGGCAGGTCCCGCTGCAACACCGCAACGGCAACGGCCATGTCTATTGCTCGGCCTATATGGAGGACCAACAGGCGCTCGATATCCTGCTCGGCAATATCGCGGGCAAGCCGCAGGCTGAACCCAACTGGCTGCGCTTCACGACCGGGCGCCGCAAGAAGTTCTGGAACAAGAATGTCGTCGCGCTGGGGTTGGCGGCAGGCTTCATGGAGCCGCTCGAATCGACCTCGATCCACCTGATCAACACCGGGATCGACAAGCTGATCTCGCTGTTGTCGCTGGACGGGATCACACAGGTGCAGGAAGATACCTTCAACCGCCTGACGGGCCGCGAATATGCGCGCATCCGCGATTTCCTGATCCTGCACTACAACGCCACGACCCGGACCGACACGGACTTCTGGAACTACGTGCGCACCATGCCCGTGCCTGACAGCCTCACCGAAAAGGTCGAACTGTTCCGCGCCAATGGCCAGATCTTCCGCGAGGAGGACGAGCTGTTCACCGAAACCAGCTGGGCCGCGGTGATGATGGGACAGGGCATCCAGATGGGCGGGCACAACGCCATGGCCGACGCGCTCGACCCGATGAAGACCGCGCAGGAGGTCAATGAGATGGAAAAGTCGATCCGCTATCTGGTGCAGCACATGCCCGGGCACGGCGATTACCTGAAGCGCTATTGCCCCGCGCCGATGGCGGCCTGAGACGCACTGGCTTCGGCGGCTTTCTTGACAAACCTGGGCTGTGGCGGAAAGGGGCGCGTTGTCACGCCCCTCCCCCGCCCGACCGAGGTTTTTCCCGCCCATGACTGACGCACCCAACGGCTGGACCGCGCTGGTACTGGCCGGGCAGCGCCCGGGTGTCGACCGGCTCGCCGCCCATTTCGGGCGCGAAGCCAAGGCGCTGATCCCGGTCGCGGGCGAACCCATGCTGGCCCGCGTGCTGCGCGCCTTGGCGGAGTGCCCACAGATCGCCCGGATCATCGTTCTGGCACAGGATGCGCCCGCCCTGCTCGACGATCCTTCGCTGTCGTGGGCCAAGGGCGACCCCCGGATCGAGGCGCGGGTTTCGGGGCGGACCATCAGCGGATCGGTGCTGGCTGCCGTGCAGGACCCTTCGGTGGGTCTGCCCGTGCTGGTGACGACTGCCGACAACGTCATGCTGACCCCGGCAAGCATTGCCGAATTCATCGCGGCCGCGGATGCCGACGACGTCAGCGTGGCGATGGTCGAGCGCGGCAATCTCGAAGCCGCAGTCGGCCCCAACCGCCGCACCTGGCTAACCTTCCGTGACGGTGCGTTCACCGGCGCCAACCTGTTCGCCCTGACCGGCGCGGGTTCGTTCAATGCGCTGACGTTCTGGGAAAAGGTCGAGGCCGATCGCAAATCCGTGCTGCGCCTTGCCGCCCATTTCGGCCCGGTGCTGATGATGCGGCTGCTGCTGCGGCGCATGAGTTTGGCGCAGGCGCTGGCTGCGGCGGGCAACAAGCTTGGCGCGCGGGTCCGGCCGGTGCTGCTGACCGATGGGCGCATGGGGGTCGACGTCGACAAGCCCGAGGATCACGTGCTGGCCGAAAGGCTGCTTCGGGAAGGCGGCGCATGAAGCGCATCTGCTTTCTCTTCAACCACGATCAGACCCACCAGCTCGCGCACAGCCTGCCGATCGCGCTGGCGCTGGCGGCGCGGGGGGAACACCGGATCGTGCTCGCCTTCGCCAAGCCCGCAATCCGCCGGGAAATCGAACGGCAGGCCGATCCCGCCGTGCTGGCGAAGGTCGAACTGGTCCAGCTGGGGCTGAAGCGCGGCGGCTCGCAGGTTCTCGCAACCGCGCTGGAACGACTGGTGCCCGCCACCAAGCTGCTCCTCTATCGCGACAACCTCGATTTCTTTCGCAGCTTCGATGCGGTGGTGGTTTCGGAGAAGACCACGCTGCTGCTCAAGACCCGTTACGGGCTTGATAATGTAAAGCTGATCCACACCCGCCACGGCGCGGGTGACCGGGCGATCGGGTTCAATCCGGAAAGCGCCAAGTTCGATCTGGTGCTGGTGTCAGGCCCCAAGATCCGCGACCGGCTGATGGCAGATGCCGGCCTTGCGCCCGACCGGATTGCGCTGGTCGGCTATCCCAAATTCGATCTGTGTGCGGACAACCACTTTGCCGACACCTTCCCCGCGCCAGAAAGGCCGACGGTCCTCTACAACCCCCACCCCTCCCCCAAGCTGTCGAGCTGGTTCAGGCACGGCGCGCAGGTTCTGGAGGCATTTCGCGGGCAGGATCGCTACAACCTGATCTTCGCGCCGCACGTGATGCTGTTCGAGCGCAAGTGGGTGGTGACGGTCGATCCGCCCAGCTTCGCCCGCGTGCGCCCGCCCGGCCCCGAATTTGCCGGTGAGGCCCGCATCCACATCGATACCGGCAGCGCCGCCAGCAGCGACATGAGCTACACCAACCGCGCCGATCTCTACCTCGGCGATGTCAGCAGCCAGATCTATGAATTCCTGCACACCCCCCGCCCTTGCCTGTTCCTCAACAGTCACGGCGTGGACTGGCACGGCGATCCCAATTACCTGCACTGGCAGGCCGGCCCGGTGTTGGAGAGCGCCGACGGCCTGCTCGATGCAATCGATGCTGCGCTGGCTTTGTATCCCGACTATGTCTCTGCACAAAAGGCGCTGATCGATGCGACCTTCTCGCTATCGGACCGCCCCTCTGCCGAGCGGGCTGCCGATGCGATTACTGCGTTTCTGGAAGGAACCCCGCTTGGCTAGTCCTGCTGCATTCTGGCGCTACGGCGTGGTCAAGACCCTGCGCAAGTGGCGTGCGGCAGCGCTCGCTCCGCTGATGGCGCGCCGCGATGGCCCGGTGCGTTCGGCTTATGGCGTGCTGATGGTGCCCAACTGGCAGGATACGACCTTCCGCTATTGCGTCTTTGGCACCTATGGCCGCGACCTTGCCGATCTGCTGCTGGGCCAGCAGGACGACTTCGTATTTGTCGATATCGGCGCCAATCAGGGCCTCTATTCGCTGATCGCGGCGCAGAACCCGAAATGCCGGCAGGTGATCGCCTTCGAGCCGGTGCCTGCCACCCATGAACGGCTTGCCGCCAACGTCGCGCTGAACGGCGGGGCGGCGCGCACTGTGCTGCATCCGCTCGCCATTGCCGACAGCGTGGGCGAAGTGACGATCACCGTCGCCGAGGGCCACACCGGCACCGCCACGCTCGCCGGGCGCGAGGATGGGCAGCCTTCAGGCGGCGGGGTGGTGATCCACACCATCAACGCCCCATTGGTCGATCCGCTGCTGGCAGGCGATCTGCCGATGTTCGTCAAGATCGATGTCGAGGGGCTGGAAGCGGTGGTGATTGCCGAACTCGCCAAGACCGCGGCCATGGCCCGGATCGCGCACATCTTCTACGAAGTCGATGACCGCTGGGCGAGCGCGGGCGAGATCGAGGCGTTGCTGCGCGCCGCGGGCTTCACCCGTTTCGCCAAGTACGGCCGTGGCCACCATTACGATGTGCTGGCGAGCCGCTCCTGACACACAGCCTGAGCCAAGGCGCGGCCTGACAGCCATGCACCCTCGACACGCGGGGAGTGCAGCCAGTCACCCGCGATGCCGACGCCCCGGTCGGAATCGAAAAGCGCCCCCTCGCCCTTGTGGGCTTCGGGTTGGGCATAGAGCCAGCGGTGCGCATCAAGGTGCTGCGGCTCGACCGGCGCGGTGCCGATGGCCGCGAAGAAATCGGCGAGGAGCATGGGTGCGACCTCGTCCTTTGGCAGATCGATCAATTCCCGGCTGCGGGCGGGACTGGCGTGGATCACCCAGTTCTCCGTGCCGCTGCGTCCCGGCTTGGCGGAATTGCGTGCGGCCCAGCTGACCGGACCCGTCTCCGATCGGACCGTATCGGCCTTGAACAAAAGGCGTTCGGCAAATCCGGCCATCACCGCCCAGCACGGCGCGGAAGTGACGCTGGCGGCGCGGGCAGCAAAGTCCGGGGCGATATCGGCCAGCAGCACTGCGGCCTGTTCGGCAGGGACAGTGACGAGCACAGTGGCGGCGGTGAAGGCCGCCTCCCCTGCCTCTACCCGCCACAGCGCGCCATCGCGGTGCAACCGTTCGGCCCGGACGTTCCAGCGCACATCAAGACCGGCTGCCATGTGCCTGACGCAGGCATTCATGCCGGGGGTACCGACCCACGCATCCTCGCCCGCCGCTGGCCAGCGTGCGGCAACGCCCGCCTGCTCCCATGCGGCAACCGTTTCGCGGAACGCCGGATCGCGGGCCGTGAAATACTGCGCGCCGTGATCGAAGCTCACTTGCGCGCCGGCGATCTCCACGCGCCGCGCCGCCATCCGTCCGCCCGGGCCGCGCCCCTTGTCGAGCACCATCATGCGCGCGCCGGTGCCTGCCAGGGCTGTGGCCGCGGAAAGCCCCGCCATGCCGCCGCCGATGATGAGAATGTCTGCCTGAAGATCCGAATATCCGTCCATCCCGCGCCAACGCACGAGCGCGGCGCCGGTTTCACGGTGCCGAGCGTGGCGGACAGGATTCGGCCAGCACCAGCGAAAACTGCCGCGCTTCGTCGGTCCAGCGCGCGCGCGGTTCCCACCCGCTTGCCGCCAGCAGCAGCTGGGCCGATCGCTTGGTGAACTTGTGGCTGTTCTCGGTATGGATCGTCTTGCCCGCGGCAATCGCGAAGCGCCTGCCGCTGACGGTGAAGGCCACATCCTCGCGCGCGACGAGATGCATCTCGATCCGCGCGAAGGGATCGTTCCAGCGCGCTTCATGGGCGAAGGCCTCGAGCGGAATGTCCCCATCGAGCTCGCGGTTGATCCGCGCCAGCAGGTTGAGGTTGAACCGTGCCGTCACCCCCGCCGCATCGTCATAGGCGGCGAGCAGCACGTCCTCGTCCTTCACCAGATCCATACCGATCAGCAACAGCGCGCCCTCGCCCAGCGTCTCCTTCATCGAGCGCAGCAGGTCGGTCGCGGTGCGGGCGATCATGTTGCCGATGGTCGAGCCGGGGAAGAAACCGAGCTTGGGCAGGTGCGCGACTTCGGCGGGCAGCTCCACGCGGCGCATGAAATCGGCCTCGACCGGATGAACCGGCAGCCCGGGGAACTTCGCCGCCAGCGCCGCCGAGGAGGCACGCAGGAAATCCCCCGCAATGTCGAGCGGCACGTAGGCGCTGGGCGCAATCGCCGATAGCAGCAGCGGGGTCTTGACCGAAGAGCCCGAGCCGAATTCGACCACCGCCCGCCCTTCGCCGATCAACGCGGCGATCTCGGCGCTGCGGGTCGAGAGTATCTCGGTCTCGGCGCGGGTGGGGTAATATTCGGGGAGCTGCGTGATGTCCTCGAACAGCTGCGAGCCCGCATCGTCGTAGAACCAGCGCGCGGGGATTGCCTTCTGCGGCTCGGCAAGCCCCGCCAGCACATCGGCGCGGAAGGCGAGATCGACCCCGTCCGCGTCGCGCTCGACCAGCTTCAATCCTGCCAGCTTGGTCATCTCAAACGTCCTTCGCCAACCGCAGTCCGGTGAACTGCCAGCGCTGATGGGGGTAGAAGAAGTTGCGGTAGGAGACGCGCGAATGGCCGCGCACCGTGGCGCAGCTTGCCCCGCGCAGCACCACCTGCCCGCTCATGAACTTGCCGTTGTATTCGCCCACCGCGCCTTCCGGCACGCGGAAGCCGGGATAGGGCAGATAGGCCGAGCGGGTGAACTGCCAGCAGTCGCCGAACAGGCCGGGCGATCCCGTCGGCAGCACGGGTCCGGCGCAATAGAGCTGGTGGCCGCCGCGCGGATCATGTGCGGTCGCGGGCGAAGTGCCATCCTGCCCGCGCGCGATCGCTTCCCATTCGAACTCGGTCGGCAGCCGCGCACCCGCCCAGGTGGCGAAGGCATCGGCCTCGAAGTGCGAGATATGGGTGACGGGCGCGGACGGGTCGCGCGCCTGCCAGCCCTGATGGGTGAAATGCGTGCCGTCCTCGCCCCAGTAGAGCGGCGCGCTGATGCCCTCGCGCTGCACCCAGCCCCAGCCATCCGCCAGCCAGAGGCGCGCATTGCGATAGCCGCCATCGGCGATGAAAGCGTCCCACTCGCCATTGGTCACCAGCCGGTCGGCAAGCGCGAAGGGTTCGAGCAGCACGCGGTGTGCAGGGCCTTCATTGTCGAAAGCGAAGCCCGCGCTCTGGTGGCCCACCCGCGCGATACCGCCCGGGTGGCTGTGCCAGCCGAGGGAGGCGACGGGGGCCGCCGCCACCTCCCCCTTGCCCGCAGCCGGCCACATGGCCGGGCCGAGCGGGTTCTGGAGCAGGGCGTGCTTGATGTCGGTCAGCAGCAGCTCGATGTGCTGTTCCTCGTGGGCAATGCCCAAGGCGATAAGATCGGCGAGCGCAGGATCGCCCAGCAGCGGCTCCATCGCTTCGGTGACGATGGCGCGCCATTCGAGCACCTCGGCCAGCGTCGGGCGCGACAGCATCCCGCGCGCGGCCCGCGATATCCGCGCGCCCTCGGCCTCGTAATAGGAGTTGAACAGGAACGGCCAGCGATCATCGTGCAGCCGGTAACCCGGCGCATGTTCGCGCAGCAGGAACGTCTCCCAGAACCACGTGGTGTGGGCGAGGTGCCACTTGGCGGGGCTGGCATCCTCCATCGACTGGAGGCTGGCATCGGCATCGCTGAGCGGCGCGGCTAGCGCCTCGGTCAAGCGCCGGGTGGCGCGAAACCGGTCGGCAAGGCCCGGACTCTCATGGTCGATGATGGGAATGCTTCGGGGCACGGGCCTCTCCTGTCGCCGCCATGCAGGCGGGCGGCAATCATGCCCAAGGCCCGTGACAATTGAAAGGCATAGCGGGGCACATCTGCCCCGCCTGCTGCCCGGTCCGCCCGATCAGGCCGCGTGGCTGACCTGCGCCTCACGCGTGGTCCCGCCTGCCGCCTCGTTGAGCATTTCAGCCACCAGGAAGGCGAGTTCCAGCGATTGTTCGGCATTGAGGCGCGGGTCGCAATGGGTGTGATAGCGGTCGCCGAGGCGTTCCTCGGTGATCGCCACAGCCCCGCCGACGCACTCGGTCACGTCCTGTCCGGTCATCTCGATATGGATGCCGCCGGGGTGCGAGCCTTCGGCGCGGTGGACAGCGAAGAAGCCCTTCACCTCGCGCAGGATGCGGTCGAAGGGACGGGTCTTGAAGCCGCTGTCGGACTTCACGACATTGCCGTGCATCGGATCGCAGGACCACACCACCGGATGCCCTTCGCGCATGACCGCGCGGACGAGCTTGGGCAGGCCTTCCTCGACCTTGTCATGGCCATAGCGGCTGATCAGCGTGATGCGTCCGGCCTCACGCTTGGGGTTGAGATCATCGAGCAGCCGCAGCAGTGCATCGGGCTCCAGCGAGGGCCCGCACTTCATGCCGAGGGGGTTGCCGATCCCGCGCGCGAATTCGATGTGGGCGCTGCCCGGGAAGCGGGTGCGGTCGCCGATCCACAGCATGTGCGCGCTGGTCGCATACCAATCACCGGTCAGCGAATCCCGCCGGGTCATCGCCTGCTCGTAAGGCAGCAGCAGTGCCTCGTGGCTGGTGTAGAAGCTGGTGCCCTTCAGCTGCGGCACAGTGCCGGGATCGACCCCGCAGGCTTCCATGAAATCGAGCGCCTCGCCGATGCGGTCGGCCATTTCGCTGAACTTTTCGGTCCACGGCGTGCGGCCCATGAAATCGAGCGTCCATTGGTGGACCTGCCGAAGGTTGGCATAGCCCCCGCCGGCGAAGGCGCGCAGCAGGTTCAGGGTAGCGGCGGCCTGCGAATAGGCCTTCACCATGCGCGCCGGATCGTTGCGGCGGCTGACGGGGTCGAATTCGATTCCGTTGATATTGTCACCAAGGTAGCTAGGCAGAGTGACATCGCCGATCGTCTCGGTCGGCGAGGAACGCGGCTTGGCGAACTGGCCCGCCATCCGCCCGACCTTCACCACCGGACGCTTGCTGGCGAAGGTCATGACGACCGCCATTTGCAGCAGCACGCGGAAGGTGTCGCGGATGTTGTTGGGATGGAACTCGGCGAAGCTTTCCGCGCAGTCCCCGCCTTGCAGCAGGAAGCCGTGCCCATTGGCAACGTCCGCCAGATCCGCCTTCAATGCCCGCGCCTCGCCCGCAAAGACCAGCGGGGGATAGGACGAAAGGGTCCTCTCCGCTTCCGCCAGTTCCGCTGCATCTTCGTAATGCGGCAAGTGGCGCGCTTCGTGGTCCTTCCAGCTCTCCGGGGTCCAGGTTTCGGGCACAGTCATAACTCTTTCATCTCATTGCGCGCGCAAAGCCGGCGCGGGGGCGCCCGCTACCCGAGCGCGGCACGAATTGTAAAGCGACAATGCCATGTCGCATAACATTATTTCCCGCACACAGTAAGCAGCGGGACCAATCAACGCCCGGTGACAACGCTTTGCGCAGCATTCGCTCCCGGCGAGGTGGCAGCGGCAAGGGTCTGGCCTTCGGGAATGATCGCCAGCTTGAACGCCCCGCCCTTGACCAGATAGCGATCCGCCAACAGCTGCATGACCTGCGGGCTGGTCTGCGAATAATCTGCCAGCAGTGTGCGCAGCATCGCCACGCGCTGCGGGTCCTGCGTCGCACCTTCGAGGTTGTACAGCCAGAACTGGTTGCCGGTCGAAGCGCGGCGGATCAGCTGGCCGAGCGGTTCGGTGACCCGCGCAAGCTCATCGGCGGTCGGCGGATTGGCAGCAAGGTCCTTGGCGATCCGCTCTGCCTCGGCAAAGAACACCGGCACGAAGGCGGGTTCAAGCTGCGCGGCAGCGGTGATCCGCCCGCCGCTGGCAAGGTCCGAAGGCCAGTTCGAAAAGACCTGCGGCGAATAGCTCGCCCCGGCGCGTTCGCGCAGGGCATCCATCAAGCGGTTGTTGAACAGCTGGGTGAGGATTTCGAGCTGACGGCTTTCGCGCAGAGCCGCAACCCCGCCCCCGCTCGCCCATGACACGACGGCAGCCGCCTGATTGGCATCGCCGCGGTGCGTGACGACCGTGGGCGCGCTGTCCGCCCCGGCAAAGCCCGGCACGCGTCCGGCAATATCGGCCGGCACAGGCTCACGCGGGGCCAGCGCGCCGAAGGTCAGGCGCAGCTGTTCGATCACCTTGGACTGATCGAATTCGCCGAATACCAGCACTTCGATCGGGCCCTGCTTCAGCAGCGGCTCCCATACCTTGTGGAAGTCCTCGGGGGTGGCAGCTTTCAGCGCGGCCGGATCGGGCGTGGCAAAACGCTTCTCCCCGCCAGTGACGAGATATTCGAGATCGCGGTTAAGCACCCCGCCCGGGCTGGTCGAAAAGGTGTTATAGGCCAGCTCCGCCCCCGCCTTGGCGCGGATCACCGGGTCCTTGTCCCAGCGCGGCATCCCCAGCTTGGCGGCGAACAGATAGAGCTGGTCGTTCACGTCCTCCGAGCGGGTCTGCGCGGTGAAGGTGAAGACCGCATCGTCGATGGCGAAATCGAAGCCGAGCTTGCGGCCCGTCGCCAGCTGGTCAATCTCGTTCTGCCCGAGTTCGCCAAGCCCCGCACCGACCAGCGCCTGTTCGCCCAGCGAGGCGTAGACGGCGTTATCGGCATCGAAGGCCCGCCAGCCCGCACCAAAGCGCACACGCACAGTCACGCGGCCCGGCTCGGCATCATTGGCCCACACCAGCGCTTTGACGCCATTGGCGAAATCGATCTGCTCGATCTCCAGCACGCCGAGCGGGCGCTGCTGGACGATGGTGCCGGGCTCGCCCACCGGGGGGAGGTCTTTGAAAGAGATCGTCTGCGCTGCAAGGCGCGCGGTCCCATCCACCGCCGCCTCGCTGGCGAGCGCGGTGCGGAACGTAGCCACATCGGCCTCACCCGCCGCCGGGGTTACATAGACCCCGCGCGTGACCGTGCCCTCGAACAACCCGCGGGTGCGCTCAAGCACCCATTCCGGCGTAAGGCGCGGCTTCATGCCCCGGAACACATCCAGCACCACCTTGGGCGCGGCAACGGTTTCGCGAATGTCCACCGCGTTGACGAGATTGTTGACCAGATCGCTGCCGGACTGGACGCTTTCCTGTTCCACCCCGTTGGCGAAGACGACATCGAACTGCGCAACCTCGCGGTCGATCTCTTCCTGCGTGGGCGGATTGACCAAGGCATCGGCGATCACGCTGCGCACATCGGCGAGTGCGGCTTGCCAGTCAGCGCTGAGCGGCGCGAAGGTGACGAAAGTGGCATCGACCGAGCGCGAGACATCGTCCTGCTGGACTTGCGCATAAAGGAAGCTGCCGCCGCCGCGTGCGCGGCTTTCCAGACGGCGGTTGATGATCGCCTGCGCCACGGCATCGGCAAGCAGGCCTTCGTTATAGACGATCGTATCATCGACCTTGCGCCACCGGCGCATGATCGAAAAGGTCAGACTGCGCGGCAGATCAGGCTCGACGCCCACGGCCAGCTCACCGATCGGGGCAAGCCCGCCCGTCGGTGCCACAGCGCCCGCCGGGGCGACAGGATCGCCGAAATCGGGGGCGACGCCGGGCTTGCCGGTGCCCTTCCAGTCGCCGAACCACTGCTCCACCAGCCCGGCAAGAACCATCGGATCGGCATCGCCAGCCACGATGATCACCGTGTTTTCAGGTCGATACCAGCGATCATAGAAGGCCTTGACCGCCTTGCCATTGGCCGCGCCCAAGGTCGCATCCGTGCCGATCGGATTGCGCACCGACAGGCGCTGGCCAGCGAAGAAGGTCTGGCGGGTGAGGTCCGCCATGCGCTGCCCCGCCCCGCCCCGTTCGCGCTTTTCGGCGAGCACGATCGGGCGTTCGGCCGAAACGTTGTCATCATTCAGCACCGGTTCGCGGATCATGCCGGAGAGGAGCTTGAAGCTTTCCGACAGCTTGGCAGAATCGATGTTCGGAATGTCGAGCTTGTAGGCGGTGTGGGTCGGCGTGGTTTCGGCATTGGCATCGCTGCCAAAGGTCGCCCCCAATCGCTGCCAGGCGCTGATCGCCTCGGCCTTGCCCAGATATTTGCTCTCACGGAACAGCAGGTGTTCGAGCAGGTGCGCATAGCCCTGTTCGCTGTCGGTTTCGTGCATCGAACCGGCGTCGATCCGCACCCGGATCGAAACCTGCCGGGGCGGCACACCGTTGCGGCGCACGGCATAACGCAGGCCGTTTTTCATCTTGCCGAACAGCCACTTGTCATCAACCGGGACGTCCGAGCCTTCATACAGCCACGGCACGGTGTTGCCGGTCTGGAGCGCCCGCGGTGCGGGCACCTCGGGCGGCAGGGGCTTGACCTCGACCGACTGCGGCGGCGCGGTCTGCTGCGCAAGCAGCGGCTGGACCAGCGCAAAAGGAGCCAGAACAAGGGCGAGCGCGCGGGTCGCGCGGGAAATCGACGTCATGGAAAGGCTTATAGGGCGGCAAAGTGTGAAGCGATAGTGAATGGTTCTCGTCCGGCGCCCTTGCCCCGGCGCGGGCGTGATACTACGTTACGCGTCATGTTCATCGAGACCGAAACGACGCCCAACCCTGCGGCGCTCAAGTTCCTGCCCGGCCAGACCGTGATGGCTGTCGGCACCCGCGAATTCGCAACGCCCGAGGCGGCCGAGGCCAGCCCGCTGGCTCAGGCCATCTTCGATACCGGAGAGGTCGTGAATGTGTTCTTCGGCGCAGACTTCGTCTCCGTCACCGCGGCCCCCGGGGCCGACTGGAGCGCGCTCAAGCCGCAGGTGATCACGATCCTGCTCGACCATTTCATCTCCGAAGCCCCCCTGTTCGCCGCAACTGGCGGCAACGGCATCGCGGTGCCTCCGCCAGAAGACGAGATGGTGATCGAAGAACGCCCGGAAGACGCCGAAGTCATCGCCGCAATCAACGAATTGCTCGAAACCCGCGTGCGCCCGGCGGTTGCGGGTGACGGCGGCGATATTGCCTATCGCGGTTTCCGCGACGGAGTGGTCTATCTCACCCTGCAAGGCTCGTGCTCGGGCTGCCCGTCGAGCACCGCGACTCTGAAGCACGGCATCGAAGGCCTGCTGAAGCACTACGTGCCCGAAGTGACCGAGGTACGCGCGGCATGACGGTGCAGTTTCACGACCACGCCCTGCCCGCTGCGGCGCTCGAACAGCTTTTCACCGAAGCGCGCAGCTACAATGGCTGGCTCGACAAGCCGGTCAGCGACGAACAGCTCCATGCGATCTGGGACCTCGTAAAGATGGCCCCCACATCGGCCAACATGCAGCCGGCACGGATCGTGTGGGTCAAATCCGCGGACGCCAAGGCGAAGCTGGCGGCGTGCGTGATGGAGGGCAACAAGGCCAAGGTGCTCGCTGCCCCCGTTACCGCGGTGATCGGATACGACATCGATTTCCACGAGGAACTGCCCTGGCTGTTCCCCCACACCGACGCGAAAAGTTGGTTCGAAGGCAACGAGGAAGGTCGCAAGGAAGGCGCGTTCCGCAATTCGTCGCTTCAGGGCGCCTACCTGATGCTCGCCGCGCGTGCGCTGGGGCTGGATTGCGGGCCGATGTCGGGCTTCGATGCGGACGCGGTCAACGCGGCCTTCTTCGCTGAAAATCCGCGCCACCGGGTCAATTTCATCTGCTCGGTTGGCTATGGCGACCCGGCCAGCATCTTCGGTCGCTCCCCGCGCCCGGATTTCGATCGCTTCAATCGCATCGCTTAAGCTGCATCGCCGCTTGCGTGCGGCGGGCTGCTGAGGCATCGGCGAGGTCGATGCGCACGCTCGCGATCGAAACCGCCTCCGAGGCCTGCTCTGTCGCTCTGTTCGAGGGCGAGACGCTGCTTGCGCATGACCACCGGGTGATCGGGCGCGGCCATGCCGAGGCGCTGGTGCCGATGATCGGCGCGCTGACGGACAAGGGACAGGCTGAGCGGATTCTCGTCAGCCTCGGCCCGGGAAGCTTCACCGGCGTGCGGATCGGGCTGGCAACGGCGCGCGCGCTCGGATTTGCCTGGGGCGCGCAGGTGCTGGGCTTCCCCACTCTCGCCCTGATCGCCGCGCAGGCACGGGCCGCGCATCCGGACAGCCGCGTGACCGTGTGCGTCAATGGCGGGCATGGCGAATGGTTCGTGCAGGATTTCGCCGCCGATGGCCTGCCACGGGGAGAGGCTGCCTCGCTCACCCCCGATGCCGCCCGTGCCCGGCCGCACCCGCCGCTGATCGCAGGCAGCCGCGCCGCCGCTCTGGCGCAAGGCAGCGAGGGCCTGACCGCGCTCGATCTGCTGCCCGATGCCGCCGCTGTGCCACTGCTGCCGCCCTCGCTGCTCACTGCGGCGCTTTCGCCGATCTATGGCCGCGGCCCCGACGCCACCCCGATGAAGGCGCGCGAGACCGCATGACCGCCCCGGCCGCTCTCCTCGACCGGATCATGGCGGTCATGGAAGCGGCCTTCGATCCGGCCTATGGCGAGGCGTGGAACCGCCGACAGGTTGCCGACGCGCTGACCATGCCGAGCACCCACGCGCTGGTGGTGAATGCAGCCGGCGCGCTGATCCCCAATGCTGCCGGCGATGCCGCGCCCGATCCGGCCGGCTTTGTGCTGACCCGCCATGTGCTGGACGAGGAAGAACTCCTGCTCATCGCAGTCACCCCCGAGGCGCGGCGGCAGGGGGTGGCTGCGGCGCTGATCCGGCACCTGTTCGCCATCGCACCCACGCGCGGCACAACCCGCATCTTTCTGGAAATGCGCCGCGGCAATCCGGCGGTGCACCTGTATCGCAAATTCGGTTTCGAACCGATCGGCGAGCGGCGCAACTATTACCGCATGGCCAATGGCGAAAGGATCGACGCGATTACTTTCGGTTGTTCCATAGCGTAATTCACCGTTCGCCGTAAAAGAGCAAACAAGCAAAGCAACCTAGTTGCCAGATTTCGCGTATTGCGCCATGGCGCAATAATGGCGCGCATCAAGAGACGCCGGTGAGGAACTCATGCAGGATCTGGAAATCGATATGAAAGAAACGCTTATCACGCTGACGAGCGACATTGTCGCCGCCCATGTCAGCAACAATGATGTTGCCGTGGCTGATCTGCCGGGCCTGATCACCAATGTCTATGCTGCACTTGCCAATCTTGGCGAGACGCCGGTTGTGGAAGAAGCCAAGCCCCAGCCGGCAGTCGCCATTCGCAATTCGGTCAAGCCCGATTACATCGTGTGCCTTGAAGACGGCAAAAAGCTGAAGATGCTCAAGCGCTATCTTCGCACCAATTA
>VFQO010000325.1_pt1 | contig 55054 bp, 53 predicted proteins | sample 3512331 | NCBI WGS metagenome assembly VFQO01 (sample SAMN10412371, study PRJNA504923) | tailings metagenome | isolation source: Replicate 3 from Balatoc abandoned mine | place: Philippines: Itogon, Benguet | collected 2017-08-28 | reverse complement strand
ACCAGCAACAGCGGGTAGCGATGCGGCAAGGCCTTGAGGATCTTGACGATATCGTAATCCAGCGGAGCCTCGGCGGCTGCGCTACCCGTGTCGCTCATCGGTCAAATTCCCTTAACGGCCGACAGGCGCCGCAGCGCCCTGCTGCTGCTGAGCGGCTGCCTGCTGCTGCTGTGCCATCTGCGCAGCGATGAGACGCTGCTGGATTTCCTGATAGATCTGCACACCTTCACGGCTCGGCTGCCAGCCGGCAGGCGGCACCACACCGACCGCCGGAACGCGGGCGTTGAGCGCAGCGGTGACCTTGGCGCTGATATCGGCTTCGGGCGGCGCGAACAGCAGCGAGGACGGATCGATCACGAACTTGATCTGGTCCTTGGTCGTGACATCCTGAAGCGCGGAAGGATACTGGACGATGATCTGCTCGATCGCGAAGACGCGCGCGCCGTCGATCTGGTTGCCGAGCGCCTGGATTTCCTGCTCCAGCGTCTGGAGCTTGGCGAAATCGGGCGACTTCTGCATCGCCTGCTGTTCGGTCTCATCAACCTGCTTGTCACCGTTCTTGTCGAACTTGGTGAGCATGGTCTGGCGCTCCTGCGCCTTGGTGCGGCGCAGGTCGTTCTGCGTGGCGTAGGTGGTGTTGACCTGCTCGTAACCGGTCTGGAAGGCAGTGGTGCCGATAATGGTGCGCGGAATATCGACCGTGGCGATATTGCCCTGCACCTGCGCCTGAACGGGCAGCGCAGCAGCGGCGGCGAGGATCAGGCCCGCAGGGGCGATGAACTTGGCAAGACGTGTCATCAGAATTGGGTTCCTACGTTGAAGGTGAAGCGCCGCTCGTCGTCGCCTTCGACCTTGCGGATGGTCTGAGCGAAGTCGATGCGGAAAGGTCCGAAGGGCGAGTTCCAGTTCACCCCGATCCCGGCCGTGATGCGCGGGCTTGGCGAATTGCCGAGGAACAGCTCGCGGATGTTGGTGCCGGGCTGAATCAGGCGGATGTTGGGCGAGCCGTCGGTGGCGGCCGCATTGGTGGTGATTTCCCCGGTTCCGGGGACCTGGAAGAGCAGCTGGCCCTGTTCGTTGCGAAGCTGCGTGCCGCCCGGATTGACCGTGAGCACCGGCGTTTCCACACCCCACAGAGCGCCGACATCGGTCCAGATCGAAGGACGCAGACCCAGCTCGCGCGCGCCCGATCCCAGCGGAATCTCGATCTCTGCGCGGCCGAGATAGTAGTTGCGCCCGCCGATCGCGTCATCGCGCACCTGGCGACGTTCGGTGATGAAGGTCGGGTTGCCGTTGGCATCCAGGACCGGCCGGCCAAGGTTGTCGAGGATCGACTGCTGCGTGAGAATGCGCGGGCCAACCCCGCGGATCGCGTAGCCGCGGAACTGCGGCTCGCCCAGGAAGAAACGGTCGGTGAGCAGCACATCATCGACGCCCGCACCGGGGCGTTCCTGGAGCGGGATGATCGTGCCGCCTTCGGCCAGCAGCGAGAAAATGAAGCCGGTGTTGGCGATGTTCCAGAACTGCTGCGCACGGCCGCGGAAGCGGGCATAGCGCACATCCCCGCCCAGCCCTGCGAATTCGGCGCTGAGCGAGATGGTCTTGCCCGACGTCGGACGGATGCGCGAGTTGAGCGAGTTGTAATTGAGGCTGAGCCCGACGATCGAGCTGAGGCGGGTGCCGATCGCATCGCACAGGAAGCGCCCGGCCCGCAGCGGATCGCACTCAGTCGTGCCGTTGCCGTCGGTATCGGAGAAGAACAACGCCTCGTCCAGCGACACATCGTCGTAGTTGAGCGTGTAGCTGCCGACCAGCGCCATATATTCCGTCAGCGGCACACCCGCTCGCAGCGAGAAGCCGGTCGTGGCCTGCTGGAAGGTCGTATTGCGGTCGTTGCCGGTGAAGTTGAAGCTGTTGAAATCGCGGCGGTAGATGTCGATCCCGCCGGAGATATTGCGATCGAACAGATAAGGATCGCTGAAGCTCACCTGCGCCGAACGCGAGAATTGCGAATAGTTGAGACTGAGTCCGATGGTCTGGCCGCGCCCACGGAAGTTGCGCTGTCGGATGGAGCCCGCCAGAATGAACTGCTCGATCGATGAGAAACCGGCCGAGAACTGCAATTCGCCGGTCGGACGTTCCTCGACGTTGGCTTCGAGAACGATGCGGTCAGGCGCGCTGCCCTCGACCTGCTTGACCTCGAAGTTTTCCTGGAAATAGCCCAGCGAGTTGATGCGCGCATTGGTGCGCTGCACCGCAAGGCTGTTGAAGGCATCGCCCTCGGCCAGACGGAATTCGCGGCGGACCACCTTGTCCTGGGTCAGCGTGTTGCCGTTGATGTCGACCCGCTCCACGTAAACGCGCGGTGCCTCACGCAGGACGAAGGTGACGTTCATCTTGCGATCGGCAGGGTTGCGGTTGAAGCGCGGTTGCACATCGGCAAAGGCATAGCCGTAGCGCCCGGCCAGCTCGGTAAGCTGCTCGACCGTGTCCTCGACCGTCTTCGCGTTATAGAAATCGCCGTCCTTCATGGGCAGCTGCGTGCTCATCACATCGGAATCGAAGTCGCGCAGCTGGCTGTCGACCTTGACCTCGCCGAAGGTGTAGCGTTCGCCTTCCTCGACGACATATGTGATGATGAAGTCCTGCTGGTCTGGCGTGAGTTCCGCCACCGCGGATACCACGCGAAAATCGGCATAGCCGTTGGTCAGGTAAAACTGGCGCAGCTTCTGCTGGTCGAAGGCCAGACGATCCGGATCGTAGCTGGTGTTCGAACTGAAGAAGCTGGTGAGGCGCGCCTGCTTGGTCACCATTTCACCGCGCAGTTCGCCATCGGAGAACTTCTCGTTGCCGAGAATGTTGATCTGGCGGACCTTGGACTTGGGACCTTCGCTGATTTCGAAGACGATATCGACGCGGTTCTGCGGCAGTTGCACCAGCTTGGGCTCGACCCGCGCAGCAAAGCGGCCCTGACGCTTGTAGAGCTCGATGATGCGCGCAACGTCGGCGCGGACCTTGGAGCGGGTGAAGATCTGACGCGGCGCGAGCTTGATCTCGGGGACGATCTTGTCGTTTTTGAGCCGCTTGTTGCCTTCCAGCACGATGCGGTTGATCACCGGGTTTTCGGTGACCGAAATGACCACGTTGCCGTTGTCATTGCGGATGGAATAGTTCGCGAACAGCTCGGTCGCGCTGAGATCCTTGATCGCCTCGTCAGCCGCGGTGGCGGTGTATTGCTGACCGACCCGCAGGCGGATGTAGCTGAGGATGGTGGTCGGCTCCAGCCGTTCTGCCCCGACCACGGTGATGGTGCGGATGGTGTTGTCACGGGCAGGCGGCGCCGGTGTGGTGGCCGCCGCAGGAGCGGGCTGCGTGGGCTGCGCTGCGGGCTGGCTTTGCGCCTCGGCCACCGCCGGCATGCCCGCAAGGATCGAGCCGCAGGCCAGCAAGCTCGCCAGACGCAGCTGTGCACGCGGGGCAGCGGGGTGGCTGGTGACCGGCATCGCACCCGTCTCGCTCATTGAGTTCATGCAGCTAAAATCCCGTTCTCAACCCTGTGCATCGCGACCTTTGCGAGGCGTGCCATGCCGATCTGCCAGAAATCCGTTGCGCACCGTCCGTCCGCGGTCCCGTCCGCCTGCCATCCCCGGCGACGCCTCTGCCCGATGTGGCCCGCGCGGGTCAAGCCGCGAGGCTCTCAGGTCGGCCCGTTTCCACCACCTGCGTCAGCTGCCGAAGATCGGCAGCGAGATAATGTCATTCACCGTCACCACCACCATCAGCATCAGTACCAGCGCAATCCCGGTGCGGTAAGCCCATTCGGTCGCCTGCGGTCCAACGGGCTTCCGGCGGATCGCCTCGGCCGCGTAGAACATCAGATGCCCGCCATCGAGCGCGGGGATTGGCAAGAAGTTGATGAATGCCAAATTAAGCGAGATCAGCGCGGCCAGCTCGATGAAATTGAGCGGCCCCAGGCTCATCTGCTCGCCCGAATATTTGGCGATCTTGATCGGCCCGCCCATCTCGCTGAACGCCCGGTCGCCGCGCACGATCTGGGCGATGCCGGTCACCATCATCTGCATCGCATCAACGGACTGCCGCACCGAACGCACCGCCGCCTCACCCACCGAAAGCGGGGCGAACCTCTCCGCGGTCTCAAGCGTGCGGATGCCGATCAGGCCCACGGTCTGCGGATTGCCGAAACGGTCCTTCACCTGTTGCGCCATGGTCGTGACCGGCAGATCGAGCCGGTCGCCGTTACGCTCGACAGTGATGATGAAACGGTGATTGGGGCGCAGCATGATCCTCTGCTGGATCGTGCGCCAGTCGGCCATGGCCTCGCCATCGATGGCCACGATCCGGTCGCCCACGGCAAAGCCCGCGCGGCTCGCCGGGGAATTCTCTGTGAAGGCGGCGATGGTGCCAACCTCGTCAGGCTGAACCGGCAGCGGCTTTCCGAAGGCGAGGTTGAAGGCAAAGAAGATCGCGATGGCGACCAGCAGATTGGTCACCGGCCCGGCCGCCACGATCAGCGCACGCTTCCACAAGGCGGCGCTCTGGAAGGCGCCCTCTTCATCGGGCGCGTTGGGGTCGGGAATGCTGGCGGGGTTCATGTCCCCCTTGAACTGCACATAGCCGCCCAGCGGCAGCGCCGACAGCTTCCAGCGGGTGCCCTGCCGGTCGGTGAAGCCGGCCAGTTCCTTGCCGAAGCCAACCGAGAAAGCCTCGGCCTTCACGCCGAACAGGCGGCCCACCAGCAGGTGGCCGAGTTCATGCAAGGTGATGAGCGGCCCCAGCAACAGCAGGAAGCCGATCACGTACATCCAGAAAGGAGGGCTTTCAAACAAGGGCGTTCTTCTCCAGCAGGGCTTGCGCCTGCATCCTTGCGGAACTGTCAACCGCCAGCACTTCTTCAAGGCTGACCGGGCGCGGGGCATCATTGCTGCGCATCAGGGTTTCTTCCACCAGTGCCGCAATGCGCGTGAACCTGATCTGACCGGCGAGGAAGGCGGCCACCGCCACCTCGTTCGCGGCATTGAGGATCGCGGGGGCCGATCCTCCTGCCCTGATCGCCTCACGGGCAAGGCGCGTGGCGGGGAAGCGTTCTTCGTCAGGCGGGAAGAACGTGAGCTGGCCGATGGCAGCCAGATCGAGGGGGCTGAGCGGCGTTTCCATGCGCGCGGGCCATGCCAGGCATGAAGCAATTGGCACGCGCATGTCAGACGGGCCAAGCTGCGCCAGCGTGGAACGGTCGTGGAATTCGACCATCGAATGGATCACGCTCTGCGGGTGGACGACGATCCCGAGCTTCTCCAGCCCAACCGGAAACAGATGATAGGCCTCGATATATTCGAGCCCCTTGTTCATCATCGTCGCGCTGTCGACGCTGATCTTGGCGCCCATCGACCAGTTGGGATGGGCGACAGCCTGCGCCGGGGTGGCTGCTTCGAGCTGCTCCATGGTCCAAGTGCGCAAGGGCCCGCCGCTGGCGGTGAGGGTGATCTTCGCGACATCCTCGATGCGGTTTCCGGCAAGACACTGGAAGATCGCGTTGTGTTCGGAATCGGTGGGCAGCAGCGTCGCGCCGTGGCGGGCCACCGCCTCCATCAGCACTTCGCCCGCGGAAACCAGCGCTTCCTTGTTGGCAAGCGCGATGGTGCCGCCACGCTCGACTGCCGCCATGACGGGGGCAAGCCCTGCGCAGCCGACGATCGCCGCCACGGTCATGTCCACAGGCCGCGCCGCCGCCTCGATCAACGCCCGCCGGCCGCCCGCCGCTTCGATGCCACTGCCGCCCAACGCCTCGCGCAAAGCCGGCAGGCAAGCCTCGTCGCCCACCACGGCCAGCTTCGCCCCGAATTCCACCGCAAGCGCCGCCAGTTCGGCCGCGCTGCCATGCGCGGTCAGCGCCTCGACCTGCCAGTCGTCCCGGTTGCGCCGCACCAGATCGAGAGTGGAAGCGCCGATCGATCCCGTCGCGCCGAGCAAGGTGAGGCTGCGTGTCATCGTGCGATCATCCCAGCAATGTGGGCAAGGTGGCAATCACGAACAGCACGAAGAACACCGCAATAAATCCGTCGAGCCGGTCGAACAGCCCACCGTGCCCCGGGATCAGCGCCCCCGAATCCTTGACTCCCGCACGCCGCTTCATCCAGCTTTCGAAGAAATCCCCCGCCTGCGCGATCACCGCAATCAGCACGCCTGATACCACCGCCATTCCCAACGCCAGCGAACTTGTGCCGGACGCCGCAGCGGGGCCGAAATCGGTGAGTTCGACCGTCACACCCACCAGCGAGGCCAGCAGCGCCCCGCCGCCCAATCCCGCCCAGGTCTTCGCCGGGCTGATCTTTGGCGCAATCTTCGGCCCGCCGATGGCCCGCCCGGCGAAATAGGCGCCGACGTCAACCGCGATGATCGGCAGGATGAACACCACCAGCACGCCCAATGGCCCCGACCCGCGGATCGGCGATTGCGGGAAGAAATCCGTCAGCCCGTTGCGCACGATCACCATCGCCAGCGCTGCCCCGCCAACGTAGAGCACACCCGAAAAGAACCACACGGTCTCGCCCAGCCCGCCCATGCCGAAGCGTTCGATCAGCTTGTTCCACTCCCACACCACGCCGATCGCGATCAGCGCCACGAAAGCGGTCCAGAACCATGTGCCCAGCCACAGCGCGCCGCCCGCCAGCACCAGCATGACGATCGCGCTCGCAAGCCGCACCGGCAGATCGGATACGCCCGCCTTGGTGTCCCTCACCCGCGTATCTTCACCGCCCGCCATAACGCCGCTCCCTCCGCGCAAAATCATCCAGCGCCTGCGAAAGATGTGCAGGCTCGAAATCCGGCCACAGCGTATCGACGAATAGCATCTCGGCATAGGCCGCCTGCCACAGCAGGAAGTTCGACAGCCGAATTTCTCCGCTGGTGCGGATCAGCAGATCGAGTGGAGGCAGGTCCGCGGTGTCAAGTTCGGCGGCAATGCTGTCGATCGTCACCGCGCCCGCGGCAGCTGCCTTGGCTGCCGCACGGGCGATTTCATGCTGCCCACCGTAATTCAGCGCCACCGCTAGCGTCTGCGTGCCGTTTGCCGTCTGCGCCAGGGCGTCTTCCAGCATCGCGACGATATCGGGCGCAAGGCTCTGCCAGTCACCGATGATCTTCAGTTTGACGTTGTTGGCGATGAATTCGGGCAGGTCCGATTTGATAAACCGGCGCATCAGGTTCATCAGATCATCGACCTCTTCATCGGGCCGCTTCCAGTTTTCCGACGAGAAGGCATACAGCGTCAGGCATTCGAGCCCGGTGCCATCAAGACTGCGCACCAGCCGCCGCACCGTCTCCACGCCGCGCTGGTGCCCGACCGCGCGCGGCAGGCCCCGCTTCTTGGCCCAGCGGCCATTGCCATCCATGATGATGGCGACATGTCTGGCGCGCGACTGGCCCAAGTCTGTTCCCACGTTCCGAACCCCGCGCTTACTGCGTCAGGATTTCCTGTTCCTTCTTGGCGGCCGCCTCGTCCGTCTCCTTGACGTATTGATCGGTCAGCTTCTGAACCTGATCCTCGGCGCGCTTGCGCTCGTCCTCGGAGATTTCCTTCTTCTTCTCGTCGGTCTTGAGGCTTTCCATCGCATCGCGGCGCACGTTGCGGATCGCGATCTTGGCCTTCTCGGCATATTGCCCTGCGAGCTTGGCCAGCTCCTTGCGGCGTTCCTGCGTCAGATCGGGGATCGGTAAGCGCAGCGTCTGACCGTCGATGATCGGATTGAGGCCGAGATTGGCATAGGCAATCGCCTTTTCCACCGCGTGGAGATTCGACTTGTCCCACACCTGCACGGAAAGCATCCGCGGCTCAGGCGCGGAAACCGTGGCGACCTGCTGGAGCGGCATCATCGAGCCATAGACCTCGACTTGCACCGGATCGAGCAGGGTGGTGTTCGCACGGCCCGTGCGCAGCCCCTGAAGATCGCTCTTGAGCGATTCCACCGCGCCCTTCATCCGGCGCTCGACATCGGCCTTGTCATATTGCGGCATGGCTTGGGTTTCCCTCTGATTGTCTTAGCTGTCTTGAACAATGGTCTGGACGCCCTCGCCTGCCAGGACGCGGGCCAGATTGCCCTTCTCGCGGATCGAGAAGACCACAATCGGAATCTTGTTGTCACGGCACAGCGCCACGGCGGAGGCGTCCATCACCTTGAGATTGTCCGCGAGCACGCGGTCGTAAGTCACGGTTTCGAAACGCACGGCATCAGGGTTGTGCTTGGGGTCGCTGTCATAGACCCCGTCGACGCTGGTGCCCTTCAAGAGCGCGTCGCACTTCATTTCGGCAGCGCGCAGGGCCGCGCCGCTGTCGGTGGTGAAGTAGGGCGCGCCGACGCCCGCGGCAAAGATCACCACGCGGCCCTTTTCCAGATGGCGCTCGGCGCGGCGGCGGATCACCGGCTCGCACACCTTGTCCATCTCGATTGCCGATTGCACGCGGGTCTGGACGCCGAGCTGTTCCAATGCGTTCTGCATGGCAAGCGCGTTCATCACGGTCGCCAGCATCCCCATGTAATCGGCCTGCGCGCGGTCCATTCCCTTGGCCGCACCCGCCATGCCGCGGAAGATGTTACCGCCACCGATCACAAGGCAGATTTCCAGCCCCGTTTCCTTGGCCGCCTTCACTTCCTTCGCCAGTTCGGCAACGAATTCGGGATCGATCCCGAACTGCTGATTGCCCATCAACACCTCGCCCGAAAGCTTCAGGAGAACGCGTTTGATGGTGGGGAATGACATGGAAGAGCAGGCTCCGGGCTGAATCTGGGTGCGGGGGCACTTAACGGCCCAAGCGCGATTTCGCAAAGGGTAAGCACGGTGCCTCCCCACGAAAACGGCCGCCGCAGCATAATGCTGCGGCGGCCGCTGAATGCTTTCGAAGCCGGATCAGCCCTTGAGGGTCGCGGCCACTTCCGCAGCGAAGTCGACTTCTTCCTTCTCGATGCCTTCACCGAGCTGGAAGCGCACATAATCAACCAGCTTGATCGACTTGCCGGCGTCCTTGGCAGCCTTGGCGATGTATTCTTCAACCGTCGCCTTGCCATCCTTGACAAAGATCTGGCTGAGCAGCGCGTTTTCCTTGGCGAACTTCTTCACCGCGCCTTCGACCATCTTGGCCTGCACGTCGGCGGGCTTGCCGCTTTCGGCGGCCTTTTCGGCGGCGATCTTGCGCTCGCGCTCGATCACGTCGGCGTCGAGGCCGTCAGCGTCCAGCGCCTGCGGGAACATCGCCGCGGCGTGCTGGGCGATGTCCTTGCCGAGCGCGTTCAGCGTGTCGGCATCGGCATCCGATTCCAGCGCGACCAGCACGCCGATCTTGCCGAGGCCGTCGGCCGCCGCATTGTGGATGTAGGGCACAACCGCGCCCTGCGTCACAGCGACCTGCTTGATGCGGCGGATCTGCTGGTTTTCACCGATGGTGGCGACGTTCTCGGTCAGCTTGTCGCCCACGGTGCCGCCACCCGGATAGGCCGCCGCCTTGAGCGCTTCGACGTCGCTGGTGGCGGTTTCGAGGGCGACCGCCGTGGCATTGCGCACGAAGCTCTGGAACTGGTCGTTCTTGGCGACGAAGTCGGTTTCCGAGTTGATCTCGACGGCAACGCCCTTGGTGCCCTGCACCAGCACGCCGACCAGACCTTCAGCAGCCGTGCGGCTCGACTTCTTCTGGGCAGTGGCAAGGCCCTTGGCGCGCAGCGCGTCAACCGCAGCTTCGATGTCGCCGCCCGCTTCGGTCAGCGCCTTCTTGGCGTCCATCATGCCAGCGCCGGTGCGCTCGCGCAGCTTCTTCACATCGGCGACAGAAATATCGGCCATGGAAAATTCCTTTTCGTGTGTGTTCGGGCGCCCGGCCCTGCCATCCGGTGAAGGAGGCAATGCCGGGCGCGCTAGAGGGGGATTGTGACGGGCGATTGACAGATCAATCGCTCGCGGAAAAATCAGGCTTCGGTTTCTTCCGCAGCCGCTTCAGCAGCAACGGCTTCAGCCGGGGGCTCAGCCATCGCGCCGAAATCGCTCGACACGTCAGCCTGGAACTTGCCCTTCCCGGCGAGCGCAGCCTCGCCGATCGCCTGGCAGTAAAGACGCACCGCGCGGCTCGCGTCATCATTGCCCGGAACCGGGAAGGCAATGCCGTTCGGATCGACGTTGGTGTCGAGGATCGCGATCACCGGAATCCCGAGCACGCCGGCTTCCTTGATGGCGAGATCTTCCTTGTTGGCATCGATCACGAACATCACGTCCGGAATGCCGCCCATGTCGCGGATGCCGCCGAGCGACATTTCCAGCTTCTCGCGCTCACGGGTGAGGTTGAGCACTTCCTTCTTTGTCAGGCCGCTGGTGTCGCCCGAGAGCATTTCCTCGAGGCTCTTGAGGCGGCGGATCGAACCCGAGATGGTCTTCCAGTTGGTGAGCATCCCGCCCAGCCAGCGGTGGTTGACGAAGTGCTGGCCCGACATACGCGCGGCTTCAGCGATCGGCTCCTGCGCCTGACGCTTGGTGCCGACGAACAGCACCTTGCCGCCCGAACGCACGGTCGATTCGACGAAGTCCAAAGCGCGCGCGAACAGCGGCACGGTCTGCGACAGGTCGATGATGTGAACCCCGTTGCGCGCGCCGAAGATGTACGGCTTCATGCGCGGATTCCAGCGGTGGGCCTGGTGGCCGAAGTGAGCGCCGGCCTCGATCAATGCTTGCATGGTGACGACGGGAGCCGCCATAGATATTTCCTTTCCGGTTGTTCCTCTGGAAGGCTGGAAGCCGCCTGCGGAGATCCCGCGAGCAGCACCGGTATGTGCGCCTTCCATGTGAATTTGCATCGACAATGGCGGCAACGCCCCTGCCTCAGCGAGCGCGCCCTTAGCGGGGGAAACGCGCCAAATCCAGTCCCGAATAGCCCTCTAGTCAAAAAACTCGACCGCATCGGTCGGAAAGGCGCTTGACATGGAGGAACAGTTGGAGAACAAAGCGACAGAACAAATGTGGAACCTACGGACATAAGGGCAAACACCCATGATTTCGCTCTCCTTCGCCATCACCGCCCTCTTCACCCTCACCGGCCTGATCGCCACGGCCACCGTAGCCCATTGCCTGATCGGCGCGCGCGCGGCCTATGTGCGGCTGATGCGGGAAGGCGAAGTGATGCGGGCGGGCTTTGCCTTGCAAGCCGCTGCGGTTGAGATGCGCCTGCGCCCCGCTCCGCGCCGGACAATCCCGGCGCGGCGGATGATCACGCCGTCTGCGCGTCCTGCCTGCGCCGCCTGACCCGCGCATATTTGACGAGACCGTAAGGCATCAGCGCAAGATAGACGATGCAGATCGCCGCCAGCGTCCACCACGGCTTCAGCAGCAGCGCGGCAAAGGCAAGCCCGGTAAAGGCAATCAGCGGCAGGCGGATTGACCGGCGCGGTCGCAGCGAAGCCCAGCTCAGGGTTGGCAGGTTGGAGATCATCAGCACGGCAATCAGCGTCAGCCAGCCCGCCATGAAAACCGGTTCCCGAAACAGGCCGATTCCGGTCTCGGTCCACAGATAAAAGGGCGTGAAGGCCAGCCCTGCTCCGACCGGTGCGGGCACGCCGGTGAGGAAGCCAGCCGATTTGTGCGGCTGATCATCCAGATCGATGCGAGCGTTGAAGCGGGCCAGACGCAGCACGCAGCAGATCGCGAAGGCGAGCGCGGCGAACCAGCCGAAAGTCGGCCATCCCTCCAGCGACCACATGAACAGGATGAGGGCCGGCGCGACCCCGAAACTGAGCGAGTCCGCCAGACTGTCGAGCTCGGCACCGAAACGCGATTGCGCATTGAGCAGCCGCGCGATTCGCCCGTCGATGCCGTCGAGCACGCCCGCCAGCACCACCAGCCCGATCGCAAAGGCCCATTGGCCCTCGATCGCGAAACGTATGCCGGTCAGGCCCGAACACAGCGCCGCCGCAGTGATCGCGTTAGGCAGCATGGCACGCAGGCTCAGCCCGCCCGCCCCCGCCGCCCGGATGGGGCGCTCGTCATCCTCGTCTTCGGCAGCCTTGGGGCCGAGACGCGCCATCAGGAAGCGCGCGCCCGGCAGCTTGCGCCCCTCGCCCCGCAAACGCTTGGCAGGCGGGCGGCTCATTGCGAAATCCCTTCGATCAAATGTCGCTGGCCGATTTCGGCCAGCACGGTCTCACCGGCAATCACTGTCTGGCCGATCATCACCTTGGGATCGGTGCCCGCCGGCAGATAGACATCCACCCGGCTGCCGAACCGGATCAGGCCGACGCGCTGCCCCTTGGCAAGGATATCGCCCGGCTTGACGAACGGCACGATCCGCCGCGCCACCAGCCCGGCGATCTGCGTGAAGCCGATGCGCAGCCCATCGCTGCGTTCGACAAGGATATGCTGGCGCTCGTTCTCCTCGCTCGCCTTGTCGAGCTCGGCATTGACGAAGCGGCCCGGAATATAGACCACCCGCCGAACCGTGCCGCCCACTGGTGTGCGGTTGATGTGAACATCGAAGACACTGAGGAAGATCGACACCCGCGTCACGGGCCCGGCCGCAAGCCCTGCGGTCCCCGACCCGTCGTCAATCTGCAATTCGAGCGGCGGTTCGACCTCGCGGATCAGCGCCACGATTCCGTCTGCGGGTGCGAGGATCACATTGTCCGCCTGCGGCACTACCCGTTCCGGATCGCGGAAGAAAGCGAAGATGCCGAACGACAGCAGCAGCAGCGGCCAGCCGATGATCTCCCAGTCGAGCACCAGAAGGAACACCGCGCTCACCGCGAGCGCGATCAGGCCGAACTTGCGTCCTTCCGCGTGGATCGCGGGCCAATCCCAGCCCGCCTCGCCCCGGCCCTTGTTATCGAGGATTTCGCCTGCCATCGGAACGCTTCTAGGGAGGCGATGCGCCCCCGGCAAGGATGCTCAGCGCCTCAGGCCACCTTGCGCACAAACACCGTGCCGGCCGAATAGCCTGCCCCGAAGGAACAGATCAGCCCGGTATCGCCCACAGCAAGATCCTGATTGTGCTGGTGGAAAGCGATGATCGACCCCGCGCTTGAGGTGTTGCCATAGGTGTCGAGCACCGTCGGGCTTTCGTCCTCATTCGCCTCGTGGCCCAGCACCTTGTGCGCGATCAGACGGTTCATCCCTGCGTTGGCCTGATGCAGCCACAACCGGCGCAGGCTCTCAGGCGCGATACCGAGGCGCTGCGCCTCGTCGATGATCATCTGCGCAACCATCGGCACCACCTCCTTGAAAACCTTGCGCCCCTCCTGGACGAACAGCTTGTCTGCTGTGCCCTCACCCTCGGGCGCGGCGCGATTGAGGAAGCCGAAATTGTTGCGGATGTTGTTGGAGAACACCGTCTTCAGCTTCGTGCCGAGGATCTCCCAGTGCTGCGCGGGCGCGATCGCGGCGTCCTCGACCAGCACGGCAGTGGCGACATCGCCGAAGATAAAGTGGCTGTCGCGGTCGCGCCAGTTGAGGTGTCCCGAGGTGATTTCGGGGCTGACCACCAGCACCGAACGCGCATTGCCTGCGCGGATGTAATCGGCGGCCGTCTGGATACCGAAGGTCGCCGAGGAACAGGCCACGTTCATGTCGAAGCCGAAGCCTTCGATCCCCAACGCCTGCTGGATTTCGATCGCCATGGCAGGATAGGCGCGCTGCATGTTGGAAGCCGCGCACAGCACGGCGTCGACATCTTCCGGCTTGCGGCCTGCGCTCTCAAGCGCCTGCCGGGCCGCTGCAACGCCGATTTCGGCCATCACCGACATTTCGTCGTTCGGCCGTTCGGGCAGGCGCGGGCACATCACATCGGGATCGAGAATGGATGCCTTGCTCATCACATGGCGCGCCTTGATCCCGCTCGCCTTCTCGATGAACTCGACCGACGAATAGGCCAGCGGCTCGGCATCGGGATGGGCGGCGTTGTGGCGGTCGACGAAGGCGTTGAAGCTTGCGACCAGCTCTTCGTTGGTGATGCTCTCGGGCGGGGTGAACAGCCCGGTGGCGGAAATGACGGGGCGACCGGTCAGAGCGGCAGTCATGGGGCGTTGCGCTTTCTGCATGGGTGACACTTGCGAAGGGCCCGCGCCTTACTGCCCGCCCTCACCTGCTGCAAGCCCCGCCTCGCCAGCCGCCTCGCCGCCGCCGCCAAGCACTTCGCGCAACAAGGGGTTGGGGAAGGTGCGTGCGATGGTAACCGCGTGGAATTCCTCCGTCAGGCCCGGCAGCTGGGCGAGTTCATAGAGCGTGCCGCTGGCCAGCTCGTCGCGCACCACGATCGGCGGGATCACCGCCACGCCCGCGTCCGAACGCGCCAGCAGGCGCAGCATCGCCATGTCGTCGGCCTCGGCAGCGATGCGCGGGACAATGCCGAGCGTCTCGATCATCGCATCGAACCCGGCGCGCAAGGCAGTCTCAGGCGTGGGCAGAATCAGCGGGGCCTGCGCCAGCAGCACCGGCAGGCCCCGCGCCGCCAGCGCCAGCCGCGACCGCGCGCCGACAAGGCTGACCGGTTGCTCCGCCAGTCGCCGCACGAGGTAGGGGCTGGCCGCATCGCGGGCCGGGATCTGGTTGGTCAGCAGCACATCGATCCGCATTGCCTCAAGCGCACGCAGCAGCGAGGCCTGCGTGCCCGAGCGCAGCACCACCTCGACATCATCGCGCCCCAGCAAGGGCGCCAGAAAGCCCATCTGGAAGTTGCGCGACAGCGTGGCGAGTGCGCCAACCCGCAGCACCTTGCGCTGCCCGCCCACCGCGCGAAAGGTTGCGGTGAGCTGTTCAGAGGCGCGGAAGATCTGTTCGGCATAGTCGAGCGCAATTCTGCCCGCCTCGGTCAGCACCAGATTGCGCCCGCGCCGCTCGAACAGGTCATGGCCGAGGTCAGCCTCCAGCGCCTTGATCTGCGTGGAGACCGCGCTCTGCGAGATATTGAGCGCCTTGGCGGCAGCGGTGAGCGTGCCTTCGCGCGCGGTGGCGCGAAACAGGCGAAGGTGGTGAAGATTGAGGGTCGCCATGGATACAGCCTGCGCTTTTGTTCGATTGAAGCGAACGTTTAAGCGCAAAATATGTATTTTCTTTAATTTCGTCCAGTCCCTATCCGCTCCCCATTGCATACCCCTATCGCCGACGGAGCGCCCATCATGCCTGACGCCATCACCGAGACCATGGTTGCCCCACTGGCGCTCGTGCCAGTCATCCTGTTCGCGTTGCTGCGTCCCGGCAAGCGTCCGGGCAGCCTGCCGATGCTGTCGGAGCTGGCGGCCTTCGCTGCCTTCGGCCTCACCATCGTCGGACTGGCGCAGACAGCGCTCGGCACGCCGGTCGCGGTTGCAGTCTTCGAAGCGCCCTTCACGCTCGGCCTGCGCGCCGATCTGGTCGCGGCCAGCATCGCCAGCCTTGTCGGCTTCATCGGCTGGATCGTGATGCGCTACAGCCGCACCTATCTCGATGGCGAGGCGCGCGAAGGCGCGTTCCACGGGCTGATGCTGACGACCCTCGCGGCGGTGCTGGTGTTCGTGCAGGCGGCCACCCTCCCCACGCTGATCATCGCCACCTTCGCGGTCGGATTGGCCTTGCGCAAGCTGCTGCTGTTCTATCCCGACCGCCCGCAAGCGCAGCGCGCCGCGACCAAGTTCGCCTATGTCTGGCACGCAGGCGATGTGCTTCTGGCTTTCGCCGCCGGCCTTCTGTTCAGCGCCTTCGGAACGCTCGATCTGACGGCCCTGCCCGCCGCCGCGGCCACCGCAGGCCTTGGCCTTGTCGGCACCCTCGCGGTCGCCGCGATCGTTACTGCCGCCGCGCTCAAGACCGCCGCCTTCCCGCTGCACGGCTGGCTGACCGAGGTGATGGAAGCCCCCACTCCGGTGTCCGCACTTCTCCACGCCGGTATCATCAATTCGGGCGGCGTGCTGCTGATCACGGCAGCCGGCCTTGTCCAGCAGAGCGCCGGCGCCATGGCCGCGCTGGTGATGATCGGCGGCTTCACTGCGCTGTTCGGCGCGGCCGTGATGCTCACTCAGAGCGCGATCAAGACCGCACTGGCCTGGTCGACCGTCTCGCAGATGGGCTTCATGCTGCTGCAATGCGGCCTCGGGCTGTGGACCCTGGCGCTGCTGCACATTGTCGCCCACTCCCTCTACAAGGCCCACGCCTTCCTGTCCTCGGGCGGGGCGATCACCGAAGTGGCGAGCATCCGCCGCCCCGGCCCGGTCGCCGTGCCGAGCGTGCCCGCGGTGCTCAAGAGCTTTGCCCTTGCACTCGCCATCTTCGCGGCCATCGCCGCGAGCTTCACCGCCGCTTTCGGCCCCAAGACCCCGCAGGCCCTTGCCCTTGGCGCGATCCTGATCTTCGGCGTGGCCTACCTCGTCGCGCAAGGGTTGGCCGACCGCGCCCCGGTTGCCCTGACGAAGCGCACCGCCGCCGCCGCGCTCGCCGCCGCCATCGGCTACTTCAGCTTTCAGACCATCGCGCAGGCCATCTGGGGTCCGGTGCTGCCGGCTGCACCGATGCCGGGCGAACTGGAATGGGCGCTGCTGGTGATCGCGGTGGCAAGCTTCGGCCTTGTCGCTTTCGCTCAGGCGCTGTTCCCGCTGTGGGCGCACCATCCGGCCACAGCGGCCCTGCGGGTCCACCTTGCCAACGGCCTCTACCTCAACGCCCTGCTAGACCGCGCCATCGGCGGTTTCCGCACCACCCCGACCGCCCGCTGACCCGCGCCTTCACGGAGACACTGCCATGCTGATGAACCACGCAGACATCGCCCCGGCCCGCTTCTCGGCGGTGCTCGAAGCTGCCGAAACCGCGGGCCGCGCCGTCCCGCCCGCCTTCCCGCTGGATGCGACCGTCGCGGTCAACCCCTTCCTTGGCCAGACCCACGAAGACCTTGCCACGGCCGCCGCATTGCTTGGCCGGGTGGCTGGGGTGCGCGTGACCCGGACGGGCGCGGAATATTGCGAAGCCATCGTCAGCGGCGCCATCGCCGAGGCTGACCTTGCCGAGGCGCTGACCGCCTCGCCTTCGCCGCTCAAGCCCGCCGATACCGCGATGCTGCGCCACGCTGCGGCCCGCATCGGCACCGGCCCTGCGCCGCGTGCGCTGCCGACTGTGGCCGATCTGGCCGCCGAGGCGACCGGCATCGACTGGCCGGCGCTGATCGACAAGTGCATCGGCCTGTGGGCCGCGGGCCATTTCGACCGCGGGCAGGCATTGTGGTCGCCAGCACCGGGCGCTGAAGCCTTCACCGCCTGGCGCGGCTGGGCGATGCATGATCTGACCCCGGAAATCGCCGGTCTCAAGGGCTTCTGCGCCCATGTCGCCTGCGCGCCCGACACGACCGAGCGCGCCATCCTGTCTGCCGCCGAAACCCTTGGCCTGACAGAGGCGAGCGCGCCGACCGCCTTCCACCGCCTCGCTATGAGCCTTGGCGGCTGGGCGCAGCATGCGCGCTGGATGCTGTGGCAGGCCGAACTGGTGGGCGATACCGACCGCACTCTGATGGACCTTCTCGCGATCCGCCTGATCTGGGACGAGGCGCTGCTGGTGCAGACCCCGGAAATCGCCGATAAGTGGGCCGAAACCGTCGCTGCCCATGCCGAACCGGTTTCTCCCACCGCAGAAGAGGTCGCTCTCACGATCCTCCAGGACGCCGCCGATCGCGGCCACCAGCGGCGGTTGATCGCCGCGCTTGGCGGCGCCGCGCCCGCCGCAGAGGCACGCCCCTTCCTGCAAGCCGCCTTCTGTATCGATGTGCGCTCGGAAGTGTTCCGGCGCGCGCTGGAAAGCGTCGACAGCCGGATCGCAACCATCGGGTTTGCAGGCTTCTTCGGCCTGCCGCTGGCACACCATGCCCACGGCTCGGACATCCTCGAAGCGCGCCTGCCGGTGCTGCTCAACCCGGCGGTTCACACCACCAGCGCGGGCGATCCGGCCAAGGACCAGGCCGACCGCATCACTGCCCGCACAGCCCGCGCCTGGGGCCGGTTCCGCCAGGCGGCGGTGTCCTCCTTTGCCTTCGTCGAGGCGATGGGGCCGGTCTATGCGGTCAAGCTGGTGAAATCGGCGCTGGGTTTCGTGCCCAAGCCCAAGACCGAGCCTGCCCCGGAAGTGATCGGCGGCATGAGCGCCGAGGCCAAGGCCGATACCGGCGCGGCCGTGCTCAAGGCGATGAGCCTCACCAAGAGCCACGGCGCGGTCGTGTTGCTGCTGGGCCATGGCGGCAACGTCACCAACAACCCGCACGAAAGCGCCTATCACTGCGGCGCTTGCGGGGGATACACGGGCGAGGTTTCGGCCCGCCTGCTGGCAATCCTGCTGAACGATCCGGAAACCCGCGCTGGCCTCGCCGCACGCGGGGTCGAGGTGGCTGACGATACCCTGTTCGTCGCCGGGCTGCACGACACCACCACGGATGCTATCACCATCTATGAAGATGGCCTTCCCGCGGGCCGCAGCGGCGATCTTGCCATTGTGCGCGGCTGGCTGGCACAGGCGGCCAAGGTCGCACGCGCCGAACGGGCACTGCGGATGCCCGGCGCTACGGCCACGAGCATTCCTGCGCGCGCGCAGAACTGGGCCGAGATTCGCCCCGAATGGGGCCTTGCGGGCTGCGCCGCCTTCATCGCTGCCCCGCGCGAGGCAACAGCGGGCCGCGACCTTGGCGGGCGCGCCTTCCTTCACTCCTATGACTGGCAAGCGGACGCGGGCTTCGGCACGCTTGAACTCATCATCACCGCTCCGGTGGTGGTGGCGAGCTGGATCAGTCTTCAGTATTACGGCTCCAGCGTAGCGCCCGAAATGTTCGGCGGTGGCAACAAGCTGATCCACAACGTGGTCGGCGGGATCGGCGTGATCGAAGGCAACGGCGGGCGCCTGCGTGCAGGTCTGCCGTGGCAGGCGGTCCACGATGGCGATGCACTCCAGCATGAACCCCTGCGCCTGTCCGTGATGATCGAGGCCCCGCGCGAGGAAATGCTGCGCATCCTCGAAAAACACCCGGCGGTGCGTGCGCTTTTCGATAATGGCTGGCTACATCTTTTCGCGCTGGAAGGCGGCAAGGTGGCGGCGCGCTATGTCCCCGGCCTCGCCTTCGCAGAGCAGCACCCGCAGGCGCTCGCGGCCTGACGGGCTGGCTTGGCCAAGGGGCCGCAACAACCACGGCCTGCCGCAGTAAGGCGTCGCCAAACGAAGCGCCGCGGCTTCGGCCGGCGCACCCTGGTGAAATTCGGCATGGGTCGCCGCCCAATCCAGCTGCTCCAGTTCCTCCTTTCAGGAAAATAGGTCAAGATGTGCAAATACGAGCCTTTCCCGTCGCCGTTCTCACGCGTCCAGACGTAGGCTGTTTCGCACCTTAGCCATTCGCGCAGGTATTTCAGGAAAGCCGTTGTCGCGGCCATTGCTTCCCAATCTGTAAGGCCCATCGCCTCCCAATGCACCGTAAGAAAACGGTTGAACGGTCGCCCCCTCGCTATCGCTCGCTTTGTTGCTGCCAGCAGCTTTTCCGCGTCTGCCAGTGTCAGCGCCTCACTTGTTCGGCTGACACTGTTTCGAGCACCGCCATGAGGGAACAGGGACGGGATTGGCCCGCACCCTATCAGTATCTCCATATTCGCAAGAGCCGTGCCAGCACCCAAACCAGCCGCGCAATCGCCTGACAATGCGTCCCTTTTTACGGCGTCGGAAAATTCAGCGCAGCGGCTTGCCTCGCCGCCAACCGCACCGCGTATTTCCCGTGTGTTTTCCAGATGTTGCCCGCTCTTGCCGCGCGGCATTTGATGCACCTGTCTTGTTTTTCAAGTGATCGCTGGCGAACAGGGGACGGGGATGGGGACGGCTCACAATGTCCGCCCCCGCTATTTTCGCCTGTAAAATCAGCAAGCGTCGCTTTGCGGGATAGCCCGCAAGGCTTCGATCAATTCGCCCAACCGATCTAGCGGAATGGCAAAGCCGCCGCCAAAGCGAGCCGCACAGGGCATGAGATCGGCGCCGCCCTTTGGCTGATACCACGGCCACACTTGCAGCCGCGCCTCACCGTTCCATTCGACTGCCTGAAGCCGCCAGACCTGCCGCCCGTGCTCTTGCTCGAACAAGATCATCGCGCCCCCCTTGCAGGACACCTACAAGGCTGCTTGGGGCCGATCTGGCGGCGCTGGCGATGTCCATTGCGCAATAGCCAGAGACCACGAAGCCCCGCCGCGTTTATCGACCTTCAGAAAAAGGCCGTCGCCGTCCTGATAGGTTCCGGGAAGCTTAAGGGCCGCCTTCACCGCCGTTGCAGTCAGTTTCCCCATCAGGAAAAGCCTCTCTCGCTGCTTTCGAGAGTGTGGGGGAAGGGACGGCTATTTGAGCCTAGATTAGTAATCCCCCCATTCTTTCCACCCACAGTTTACCGCGAATGCGGGCGGCTGGCAACGAACGCTGGCGATATGCTGCAAGCAGATTTGCCGCAGAAAACTGCGCTTTTCGGCGGTGAGTGGTGATTGTCAGCGAAGGGGAAGTGGTGGACAGGGCTGGATTCGAACCAGCGTACGCTTGCGCGGGCAGATTTACAGTCTGCTGCCTTTAACCACTCGGCCACCTGTCCACACAGTCCCCTGTTTGCGAGGGGGGCTTCTGAAGCGAGATTCGCTCTGAAAAAGCGCGATTCCCCGAAGGTCCTCGCTGCCGAGAGGCGCCCCTTTGGCGAAGCGGTGCTTGCCTGTCAATGGCCCTGCTGGCAGGGGGCACGCATGAATGCCGCCAGCCGGGGAACATGAATGAGCAAAGGTGAAAGAAAGCGGGCCCTGCGTGGCCGCGCGGGACGCATGAAGGGCGGACGCGGGTCCGGCAAGGCGTCGAGCGGGCAGGTGCGCTTGTGGGGCCGCCACGCAGTTGAAGCCGCGCTCCGCAACCCGGATCGTCAGCACCGCAAGCTCTGGGCCACGCCCGAGGGGCTGGAGAGCCTTGACGGTGAACTGCCTGCCGATTTCCCGATCGAACATGCGCAGGCCGCCGATCTGGCGCGCCTTGTCGCCAAGGATGCGCCGCATCAGGGTCTGGTGCTGGAATGCGCTCCGCTGGAGGATGTGTTCCTCGATGAAGTTGCCCTTGGCGAAGCGAACCGTCCGATCGTGGTGCTCGATCAGGTCACCGATCCGCATAATGTCGGCGCGATCCTGCGCTCGGCAGCGGCCTTTGGCGCGGCGGCGATCGTGACGCAGGACCGCCACGCTCCGCCCGAAGGCGGGGTGCTCGCCAAGGCCGCCTCGGGCGCGCTAGAGACGGTGCCCTGGGTTCGCGTCGTCAATCTCGCCCGCGCGCTGGAGGAACTGGCAGAGGCCGGTTACTGGCGCATCGGCATGGCGGGCGAGGCCGAGGCTGTGCTGGGAGACATCATGCCCACGGGCCCGCTGGCAATCGTGCTGGGCGCCGAAGGCGATGGCCTGCGCCACAATATCGCGGCCCATTGCGATGTGCTGGCGAAGCTCCCGATCTCCTCGGCGATCGAGAGCCTCAACGTCTCGAACGCGGCGGCGATTGCGCTTTATGCGGCGGCCTCGCGCGCGTAGAAGGTGGGCGGAAAGGGGGAACCAATCATGATGATGTTTTCGACCATCCGCCTGCGGGCCGGCGCGGTGTTGGCAGGCTTTGCGCTGGTGCTGAGCGGCTGCTTCATGTCGCCGGGCAAGTTCACCGCAGAGCTTGCGATCACCGGCCCGGACAGCTTCACCTTCAGCTATGAAGGCGAGATCTTCTTCCTCGGCCTGTCCAAGCTTGCCCAGATGGACACCGCGCAAGAGACCTTCACGCCCACCGATTGCTACGATGACGAGAGCTTCGAGACGCGTGAATGCACGAAGGAGGAACTCGACAACCAGCGCGCTGAATGGAACGCCGGGGCGCAGGAACGGGCGGAGCAGGCCAAGAAGCAGGCCGAACAGCTGGCCTCGCTGATGGGCGGCATCGACCCAAGCGACCCGAAGGCCGCCGATGAACTGGTCAAGCTGCTCCAGCGGCAAAAGGGTTGGGAGCGTGTGGCTCACAAGGGCGACGGCGTGTTCGATGTGTCGTACCGGGCGACCGGCACGATGGGCCACGATTTCACCTTCCCGATGATTGAAGGCTTCCCCTCCACCAACCCCTTTGTTCAGGTGTTCCTGCGCAAGGGTGGTCAAGTGCGGATCAATGCCCCCGGCTTTGCAGCCCAGAACAGCGATTCTGCCGGTATGGGCGCGATGATGGGGATGGGTTCGCTGGCAGGGCTCGCCGCTCTGGGTGCGCAAGAATCGGGCGACGACCCCGAGGGCAAGGCCCTGAAGGGTATCCCGGTCATGGAAGGCACCTTCACCGTGCGTGCCGCGCCGGGGATGCGCATTCTCGCCAACAACACTGATGAAGGCCCGGTAACGGAGGCCGCAGGCGAGGCGCTGGTCTGGAAGATCAGCCCGCGCACCACTCAGGGTCCGACTGCACTGATCGCCGCCACCCGCTAGGCGAACGCGGCAGCGGCAAAGAAAAACCCCGCCGGCCGCAAGGCTGGCGGGGTTTTCTCATGCCCGGCCAGGCGGGCAAAGCTGGATACAGACTTAGTTGACCGCGTCCTTCAGACCCTTGCCCGCCTTGAACTTGGGCTGGTTGGACGCCTTGATCTTCATCGGCTCGCCAGTGCGCGGGTTGCGCCCGGTGGAAGCCTTGCGCTTGGCGACCGAGAAGGTGCCAAAGCCGACCAGACGGACTTCATCGCCGCCCGAAAGCGCCTTGGTGATCGCATCGAACACGCTTTCGACAGCGTTCGAGGCATCGTTCTTCGAAAGACCGCTCGCGTTGGCAACTTCGCTGATCAGGTCGTTCTTGTTCATGTGGGAACCCCCTCGCTTCAGGATTTCGTGGTTTCGGTGAATCGCGTTTTGCTGAAAGCGGGCAAATTGAGACGTTTTTGCCAAGCCTGTCAAAGGCTATCCGCCTCGCTGACAGGCCAGCGCAAAAAGCCACGAAACTTCCCACGCCTAGCCTTTGCAAGGCGCGGGGTCGGTTTGCATTTTGCCGACTTCCGAAAGAATGCGACCCTGCCGCGAATCACGGCAAGTGCGCCGCTTCTAGCGCCTCAATGCGCGGTTGGCACCTCTGCGGTTGGACCATTCGTCGCCGAAGCAGATGCTGGCGCCGGCTGGCTGGCGAGATCATCAGCCTCGGTCCACTCGATCGCTTCCAGCGGCTCCACCAGTGCGCGGGCGAGCACCTCGTCCACATGGCTGACCGGCACGATCTCCAGCCCGGCCTTGGCGTTGGCCGGGATTTCGGCGAGGTCCTTGACGTTCTCTTCCGGGATGAGGACGGTCTTGATCCCCCCGCGCAGAGCCGCAAGCAGTTTTTCCTTCAATCCGCCGATCGCCAGCACCCGGCCACGCAGGGTAACCTCGCCGGTCATCGCCACATCGGGGCGCACGGCAATCCCGGTAAGCGTCGATACGATCGAGGTGACCATGCCGATGCCTGCGCTCGGCCCGTCCTTGGGCACAGCGCCTTCGGGCAGATGGATGTGGACGTTCTTGCGATTGAAGACGCTGGGCTTGATGCCATAGGCGGGCGCACGCGCCTTCACGAAGCTGAAGGCCGCCGCGACGCTTTCGTTCATCACCTGACCGAGCTTTCCGGTGGTTTTCACTTCGCCCTTGCCCGGCGTCGTGACGCTTTCGATGGTGAGCAGTTCGCCCCCCACCGAAGTCCACGCGAGACCCGTCACTGCGCCGACCTGCGGTTCTTCCTCCGACACGCCGTGCTTGAACTTGCGCACGCCGCTGAAGTCGGCGAGGTTTTCGGGGGTGATGGTGACGCTGTCGGTCTTCTTTTCGAGAATTTGGCGCAAGGATTTGCGCGCCAGCTTGGCGATTTCACGCTCCAGCGTGCGCACGCCTGCCTCGCGGGTGTAATAGCGGATCAGATCGCGCAGGGCCGCCTCGGTGAGCGTGAACTCGCCCTTCTTGAGACCATGCGCCTTGATCTGCTTTTCGACCAGATGCCGCTCGGCAATCTCGACCTTCTCGTCCTCGGTGTAGCCTTCCAGCCGGATGATCTCCATGCGGTCGAGCAGCGGCTGCGGCAGGTTGAGGCTGTTGGCGGTGCACACGAACATGATGTCAGACAGGTCGAGATCCAGTTCGAGGTAATGGTCCTGGAATTTGGCGTTCTGCTCAGGATCGAGCACTTCCAGCAGCGCCGATGCCGGATCGCCGCGGAAGTCCTGCCCCAGCTTGTCGATCTCATCGAGCAGGAACAGCGGATTTGACGTGCCGGCCTTGCGCAGGTTGGCGACGATCTTGCCCGGCATCGAGCCGATATAGGTGCGCCGGTGGCCGCGGATCTCGGCCTCGTCCCGCACCCCGCCCAGCGACTGGCGCACGAATTCGCGGCCCGTCGCCTTGGCGATCGACTTACCCAGCGATGTCTTGCCCACGCCCGGCGGGCCGACGAGGCACAGGATCGGCCCCTTCAGCTTGTTGGTGCGCGCCTGCACCGCAAGGTACTCGACAATGCGGTCCTTGACCTTCTCCAGCGCGTAGTGATCCGCATCGAGGATTTCCTGCGCCTTGGCGATGTCCTTCTTCAGCTTCGACTTCTTGCCCCACGGCAGGCCAAGCAGCACATCGAGATAATTGCGGATCACCGTCGCCTCGGCGCTCATCGGCTGCATCGAACGCAGCTTCTTCAGCTCGGCTTGCGCCTTGGCCTTGGCTTCCTTGGAAAGCTTGGTCTTCTCGATCTTCTCGGTGAGCTCGGCAATCTCGTTGCCCTCACCATCCTCGCCGCCGCCAAGCTCCGACTGGATCGCCTTCAGCTGCTCGTTGAGGTAATATTCGCGCTGGGTCTTCTCCATCTGGCGCTTCACGCGCCCGCGGATGCGGCGTTCGACCTGAAGGACAGACAGCTCGCCTTCCATGAAGGCCATGACCAGTTCGAGCCGCTTGAGGGGATTGCCCTCGGTCAGCAGGCTTTGCTTGTCGGCCACCTTGGCGCTGATCGCGGCGGCGATGGTATCGGCAAGCTGACCCGCATCATCGACCTCGGACAGATCGACGCCGGCGTCTTCGCCCATCTTCTTGTTGAGCTTGACGTATTCACCGAACTGTTCGGTCACCTGCCGCATCAGGGCGGTCACTTCACTTCCCGAAACGGTCTCCGGCTCGATCACCTCAACCTCGGCAAGCAGATGCGTGCCGACATTTTCCAGCGCGGAAAGCCGCGCGCGGGTCTTGCCCTCCACCAGCACGCGCACCGTGCTATCGGGCAGCTTGAGCAGCTGGAGCACCTGCGCGATCACGCCGACATCATACAAGTCATCGCCCTCGGGATCGTCACAGCCCGGATCGAGCTGAGCAAGCAGGACGATGTCCTTGGAGGCTTCCATCGCCGCCTCAAGCGCGGCCACGGACTTGTCCCGTCCCACGAAGAGGGGGACGACCATGCCGGGAAAAACGACAATGTCACGCAGGGGGAGAAGGGGGTAGGTCTGGGTCATGTTGGAGATATGGGAAGCGCAGGGGCGGGCTGCAACGCCCTTTGCCAATCCGCTGTGGATGGGGCGGCAATTGTTGCGCGCCCGCCCCTTCACGCCTCCGCGTTATCCCAGACCCGGCAGATTGAACCCCGGCGGCAGGCCCATGGAACCCTGCATCTCGCGCATCTGCTGTTCCGACACGCGGTCGGCGCGGTCGCGGGCGTCGTTGAAAGCGGCAGCGACGAGGTCTTCGAGGATCTGTTTGTCCTCGGGCACCATCAGGCTGTCATCGATGTGAACGCCGAGAATGCGCCCCTTGGCGCTGGCGCGGACCTTGACCAGACCGCCACCGGCAGTGCCCTCGACCTCGATCGAGTCGAGCTTCACCTGCATCTCGTTCATTTGCTTGCTGATGGTTTCGGCAGCCTTTTGCGCTGCGGCCATCATCTCTTCCATCGACTTCATAGGGGGTGCTCCATCAATTCCAGGGGGGGCTACCGGCGGCGGCGCGCGCGGGTTCCGTGCCGATCAGTTCGGCATCGGGGAACGCTTCGAAGGCCGCTTTGACCAGCGGGTCGGAACGGATGCGCGCGTCTTGGGCAGCGGCTTCGGCCTCGGCCGCTTCACGCAAGCTCGGCTGCGCGGGGCCAGTGCCCTTCTCGATCATCCAGCGCTTGCCGGTGATCTTGAACAGCGCCTCGCGGATGTCCGCCTCGGGGTTGTCGGGGAAGCTGTCGGCCTGCTCGTAGACAAGACGCTCCGGGCCGATCTCGATCACCCGCACGCGGTCACGCATGATCTGGGCGACGCGCAGCTGACCTGACGCATCGACCTGATCGACGAGCGTGGCCCAGCTTACGTTAGGGGACGTGGCAATCGGTGCGGCGGCGGCAGGGCCAGCGCCCTCGCCCGCCGGTGCCGCTACGATGCCGTTTGCGGCGATTTCCTCGATGCGCTTTGCAAGCTTGCCCGGATCGGGCATTTGCGCCGCGTGGAGAATACGCAGCAGCGCCATCTGGAGCGAAACCAGCGGGTCGGGGCCGGTGCGCACCTCGTCGTGCCCCTTGAGCAGCAGTTGCCACAACCGGTGCAGTTCCCCCGCCCCCAGCCTTGCGGCAAAATCGGCAAGCGCGGCGCGCTCATCCTCGGCTGGTGCGTCAGGCTCTCCGCCCGAAACCTGCGCGAGCGTGATGCGGTGCACCAGATCCATCAGCGCGCGCATCAGCGCCAGCGGTTCAACGCCCAGCGCATATTGTTCATCCACAGCCGCCAGCATCGCCTTGGCGTCGCCTTGGAGGACATGGCCCAAAAGGCGGCGCTGCGCGCTCTTGTCCGCAAGGCCCAGCATGTCGCGCACACGGGTCGCGGCGACCTTGCCCTCGCCATCAAGATCGGCATGGGCGATGGCCTGATCGAGGATCGATAGCCCGTCGCGCACCGACCCTTCCGCGGCATTGGCAATGATCGACAGCGCCTCACCCTCGGCCTCGACACCTTCCAGACGGCATACCTTGGCAAAGTGCTCTGCCAGCAGCGCGGCGGGGATGCGGCGCAAGTCGAAGCGCTGCGTGCGGCTCAACACAGTGACCGGCAGCTTGTCGACCTCGGTGGTGGCAAACAGGAACTTCACATGCGGCGGCGGTTCCTCAAGTGTCTTGAGCAAGGCGTTGAAGGCATTGCGCGACAGCATGTGAACTTCGTCGATGATGTAGATTTTGTAGCGCGCCGACACGGCGGCATAGCGCACCTGTTCGATGATCTCGCGCACATCATCGACCCCGGTGTTCGAAGCCGCGTCCATCTCGATCACATCGATATGGCGGCCCTCGGCGATGGCGGTGCACGGTTCGCACACTCCGCAAGGATCGATGGTCGGCCCGCCCTGCCCGTCCGTCCCGACACAATTGAGCGCCTTGGCGATCAACCGCGCGGTCGAGGTCTTGCCCACCCCGCGAACGCCAGTCATCAGGAAGGCATGGGCCAGCCGGTCGCGGGCGATGGCATTGGCGAGCGTGCGCACCATCGCTTCCTGCCCGATCAGCTCGGAAAAGGTCTGCGGACGATACTTGCGGGCAAGCACGCGGTAAGGCTGAGCGTCCGCCTGCGAGGGCAACGCTGCCGCCAGTGCAGGCGCAGGGGCCGTGGCCGGCGTTTGCGCTGGCGGAGCCGGGGGCGGCGGCGGCGTGGAATCGCCGAACAGCGCCGACTGTCCGGCCGCCTCCAACTCGGCCGCAGTCGGGCCGGTGTCGGTTTCTTCGGGCAGTTCGGCATCGGAATCGCTCATGCCGCCAAGCTAGGCGCTCGGGCGCGGTTTGTCATGGTGTGCATGCCGGCGATGTGGGTGAAAAAGGAGCCGGGCGACCCGCCGCAATCCACCTGTGCTGCTGCCTTCCGGCCCTGACACGGTGAGCGGACGCAAACGTCCACCCGACTCCCGGCCCGTCATATGGCGTTGCCGGCGCGAAACGTCAACTCAGCGAAAATTATCCGCGTAGGCCTGAATCTTGAGCCGCTTGGGCGGCGTGGCGATCACGCGGGCGGGAATGCCGTATTTTTCGGCATAGGCACGGGCCGCTTCCTTGTCGGGGAAGGTCAGCCGCACCTGCGACTGGGTGTCGCCTGTGCCGGTCCAGCCCATCAGCGGATCGGCAAAGCGGGCCTGCGATTGCTCGAACTCAAGCACCCATTCGTCAGTATGGGCCTTGCCAGACTGCATGGCGTGCTTGGGTTTCTGGTAAATTCTCGCGCTCATGGACCGCGCCTTAGATCACGAATCGCTGCGGTTGAAGGCATTTTTGGTCTTCATGCTTGGGCGCTCCAGCCACGGCTGATCGGGCCAGCGGTGCTTGGGGTAGCGGCCCTTCATGTCCTTGACCACATCGCGCCAGCTGCCGCGCCAGAAGCCAGGCAGATCGCGGGTCGATTGCACCGGACGCCCTCCGGGGCTGGTAAGTTTCAGCAGCAGCGGGGTGCTGCCGATCATCGGGTGGATATCGAGGCCGAAGACCCCCTGCACCCTGACCTCTACGCTCGGCGCATCATCGCCTGCATAATCGATGGGATGGCGTGTGTCGGCGGGAGAGGTGAAGTGGGTGGGCGCCGCCTTGTCGAGCGCCTGTCGTGCGTTCCAGTCGAGCAGGCCTAACGCGGCATCGGCATAGCGGTGCGGCGGCAGATCGAGATCGCGGCGCCCGGACAGCAGCGGCACCAGCCAATCAGCCGCGTGCACGCGCAAGTGGTCGGGCGAGAGCACGTCAACCCCGGCAAAGCGGGCGCGGGCAAGAAAGCCTTCCGGAAACAGTTCCCCCAACTTGTCCAGCGCCTTCTCCACAAGGATTTCCACAAGCAGCGCAGGATCCGGCGAGGCTTCCGGAACGCTAGCCAGAACGATCGCACCGAGCCGCCGCTCGCGCCGCGCCTCGACACGGTTCTTGTCGTTGTTCCAGCGGGTTGCGATGCGTTGCTCAAGCGCACTCGCAAACAGGGCGGGAATACGATCAGCAGCAATCTCAGCCCCCGCCGTGATCCGCGCACCCTTGGCCTGACCCTGCGCATCGCCGACCACGATCCACTCAGCACGAGCGAGCGGCGAAGCGGGGTCGAGAATGTAGCCCCGTCCCCCGGCGCTCTGCCAATGCTCGCCGCTGGCGTCCCGGCGGCGCGCAACGAAATCCGGGCGGGCCAGCGCGAGCGATTCGGCGGCGTCCTGAGCGGGACTATCGCCAATCACCCGCGCCAGCCGGGCGGCTTGCCCGGCCCAACCGCGCGCAATCCCCGCCGCTGCACTGCTGCGCGGTGCGCGGTCAGCGCGCCAGCGGGCGAGGCGCTGGAGCAGGTCTTCCCCGCGACCGCCAAGGCCGCGCTCTTGCAACAGCATCACCAGCCGCGCTGAATCTTCGCCGACACCCGCCGCCGCCCCGTGAAGCACAGCTGCGGCCTGATCGGGCGCCATCGGGAGGCTCGCAATCGCATCGCCAAGCGGCGTGATGCGCCCGTTCCCATCAAGCGCCCCGAGCGCCTCCAGCGCCCTTCGCGCAGCACCCACGGATGTCTCGGGCGGCAGGTCAAGCCAAGGCAGGCTTGCCGGGTCCGCCGTGCCCCACTTGGCCAGCCGCAACAGCAGCGGTGCAAGGTCGGCCTGCATGATCTCTGCCGGTGCGAAAGGCGGCAGACCGGCGTGCGCGGCTTCTTCCCACAGGCGATAGGCAACCCCCGGCCCCTGCCGCGCCGCACGCCCGGCACGCTGCGCCGCCGAGGCTTGCGAGGCGCGGCGTGTGACAAGATGGGTCGTTCCCGCCGCCCGGTCGAATTCGGCAAGGCGAGCAAGGCCGGAATCGACCACCACGCTCACGCCATCAAGCGTCAGCGAGGTTTCCGCAATCGCCGTCGCCAGCACGATGCGGCGGCGGCCTTGCGGATCGCGGCGGATCGCGGCGCGTTGGGCGGCAGGTTCGATCTGGCCGTGGAGCGCGTGAATCGGCACATCGGCAAGGCGCGCCTCAAGCCGCTCGCGCACCCGCTCAATCTCGCGCACACCGGGCAGGAAGGCGAGGATATCGCCCGCCTCCTCACGCCAGGCGGTCATCACGGCAGCGGCCATACGATCCTCGATCGCTTGCGAGGCATCGCCGCCAAGCCACTTGATCGCCAGCGGAAAACTGCGTCCCGCGCTCTCGATCACCGCTGCACCCTCGCCCAGCAGCCGGGCAAAGCGGGCGCCATCGATGGTCGCCGACATCACCAGCACCCGCAGGTCTTCGCGCAGCACACTGCGGGTTTCCAGCGCCAGCGCCAGCCCCAGATCGCTGTCGAGCGCGCGTTCGTGCGCCTCGTCGAACAGCAAGGCGGAGACGCCGGGCAGTTCCGGGTCATCGACCAGCCGGTTCACCAGAATCGCCTCGGTGACGACGAGAATGCGGGTGCGCGCCGAAACCTTGCTGTCGAGGCGGGTCATGTAACCGACCGTCTCGCCCGGCTTCTCGCCCAGCATTTCCGCCATGCGCTCGGCCGCGGCGCGGGCGGCCACACGGCGGGGCGAGGTAAGGATGATCTGGCCGGTGCACCACGCCTCGCCCAGCAGATCGGGCGCGACCGCAGTGGTCTTGCCCGCGCCCGGCGGTGCGATCAGCACACCCGCGCCCTCGTCTGCCAAGGCGGCGCGGATCTGCGGGAGGACCGCGTGGATGGGAAGGCCCGGGCTCATGGCCCCGCCCGATAGCTTGCTCAGTGGCCCCGCGCGACCGCGAATTGCGCGGCTTCGGCCATCGCGGCCCGCGCCTTGCCATCAGGGAAGATCGAGATCGCATCGATCGCCCGATGCGCAAAGTGGCGCGCCCGCTCGCGGGTGTCTTCCAGCGCGTTGTGCTTGCCGATCAGGTGGATCGCCTGGGCAAGATCATCGTCCGAGGTGCGGTGGCCGATGATCGCGTCCTTCCAGAACTTGCGCTCTTCTTCAGTGCCACGGGCATAGGCGAGGATCACCGGCAGGGTCATCTTGCCTTCGCGGAAATCGTCGCCTTGATCCTTGCCCATTTCGGCCGCATCGGAATCGTAATCGATCGCATCATCAACCAGCTGGAAAGCGACGCCGAGATTGCGACCATAGGCTTCCAGCGCGTGCTCCTGCTCTTCCGAACATTCGGCAACCACCGCAGCGATCTGGCTGGCGGCGGCGAACAGGGCGGCGGTCTTGGCGCCGATGATGTGAAGGTATTGTTCTTCGCTGGTGTTGATCTGGCGCTGGGCCGAGAGCTGCGAGACCTCGCCTTCCGCGATCACCGCACTGGCGCGCGACAGGATCGAGAGGACGCGCAGGGACCCATCCTCGGTCATCAGTTCGAAGGCGCGGCTGAACAGGAAGTCGCCCACGAGCACAGTCGCGGGATTGCCGAAAATGATATTGGCCGCCGCCTTGCCGCGCCGCAATTCGCTGCCGTCGACGACATCATCATGCAGCAAGGTGGCCGTATGAATGAATTCCACCGCCGCAGCGAGCTTGTGGTGCCGGGTGCCCTTGTAGCCGACCAGTTCGGCGCCCGCGAGCGTCAGCATCGGCCGCAACCGCTTGCCCCCGCCGCTGATGAGATGCCCGGCCAGCCGAGGGATAAGCGGAATTTCGCTCTGCATTCGGTCGAGGATCACAGCGTTGACCGAATTCATGCCCGCAGCCGTCAGCGACAGCATGGGATCGAGTGTCGGGCCTTTGCGCGGCAGGGGAATGATGTCGGCACTCATGCTTTGGTGGCTCTAGGGCGGCCCGCGCGTGCTTGGCAAGCGCAGATTTGCTGCTAATTCTGCGCCCCATGCCGCATGATCCGCAACACGCCCCCGAGCCCGATCCGGTGCTCGCCGCCTTCCGCAAGAGCATCGACAACATCGATGCCGCGCTGATCCATATTCTGGCCGAGAGGTTCCGGATCACGCAGGCCGTGGGGGAATACAAGGCCAAGGTAACCCTGCCCCCGGCCGATCCCGATCGAGAGGCGCGCCAGATCGCAAGGCTGCGCAAACTGTCGGAGGAAGCCGATCTCGATCCGGAATTCTCCGAGAAATTCCTGCGCTTCATCATCGACGAAGTGATCCGCCACCACGAACGCGCGGCGGCAGGTTAAGGCGCCTTATCGGCTCCGTCGGCAATCGGCGGCGGCGGGGATGGCGGAAGCGCCGGGGGTTGATTACGCAGCACTTCGAGCAGTTCGGCACGCTCGCGCAGGATGCGTCGCTGCTGACGGGTGAGGCGTTCGGTCCGGCCATTGCCGAGCAACGCTTGGCGCCCACCATCAAAGACCAGCGGCGCGCCAAGGCAGGTCGCATCGCGCCCGAGTTCGACATCACATTGCGGGCCGACCCCGGTCCGGTCGACGGGCGGCAGCGCATAGGGGTTGTTGAAGACCGTGCGCTCGCCGCTGCGGGGATCGGGCGTGGTGCAACCACCCAGCGCCAAGGCGGCAAAGCCGATAGCGATGGCAGTGCTGCGCAGTGCGATCACGCTGATAATCCCCGAAGATGACCTCTGTCTCAGTCGCTTGCAGGGCGTGAACCGGCCGTTAATGCGCGAAAAAAGAGCGGGGGCGCCGCAAATCGGGCGGCCGCCCCCGCAAGTCTCGCACGCGCCTGCGGGTGGCCGACGCGCAGGGCCGCAGCGTCTGCCGGAGCGTGCGAGCGGTGATGGATCAGCCGCGCGGACGGCGGGCGCGCGGCGGGCGCGAGACGCCTTGGGCGCGGGTGCGGGTGACGGTGTTGCTCACCATGCCATTGCTGCGGGTGGTAAGACGGCTGCGCGAGGCAAGCGTTTCGCCCGCGCTGTTGGTGACGCTCTGGCTGGCCTGCGAATTGCCCTGACCATCGCGGCTGCGGCTGCCGGCCAGACCATAAGTCTCGCCGCCCCTTCCGGTGGCGGTGCCGGTGAAGGTCGAACCGTTCCCGCTGCGCACACGCTCGCCAGCGATGGTGCGCGTGCGGCCCTGCGTGCCGGTCTGCGTGAGTGAGACGGTCGATCCGGTATCAGTGCGCTGGCGCACGCCGATACTGGTTGCCGTGTTCCCGGTTTCGCGATTGGTGGCAACGCCGGTGCGGGTCGCCGTGCCGGTATCGCGGTTGATCGTGGTGGTCTGGCTGGCGGTGAACTTATCGCCTTCATAGGACTTCGTGCGCGTTTTCTCCTGCGCTCCCAGCGGGGCAGCGAAGGCAAGGGCTGTCAGCGAAGCGAGCAGAAAACCGGTCTTCAAGGGGGTCTTGAACATTGGCGTATCCTCCATGCAAATCAGAAGCTTGCAGTGTCCCGGCAGCAAGCGGGGTGATGCTGCCGGTGACATGGAGAAAACGCGCAAGGGCGGATGACCCTTCGTGCGGCGGCGCAAATTTATCCCGCCGGTGTGGGTTCGTTGGCCGGTGCGGGTGCCGGAGTCTGTTCGGGCGCGGGCGCTGACGGGCTCGCCGCGCCGCGCCGCTCACGCAGCTGTTGCATGATGGCGCGGCGCTGCTCCGACGGCAGGCTGCGCCAGGCCTCGCGGCGTTCGGCCGGTGTCAGTTCGCGCAGTTCGCGGACTGTCTGGCGCAGCGCCGGATCGGCAGGCGGGCGCCGGGAGAGGTCCTCGCGCGTGACCGCCTGGCCGCTTTCAACCTTGCGCTGCATCGCTTCGCGGCGGGCGGCGATCTGCTGATCGGCCCGCTGTTCGCGGCGCACCATTTCCTGCTCGACCCGCGCCCGGAAGCGGGCCTCTTCTTCGGGCGTTGGCACGGGCAGCCCGGCGGCGCGGCGGCGCTCGATCTCGTTCTTGATGCGCTGGTCGATGGCCACCCGGCGTTCCTCGCGGCGACCGGCGCGGACCTGTTCGACGCGGCGGAACGCCTCGGCAAGTTCCTCGGGGGTGTCGATCGGCCCGTCGATGGCCACCGCCGCAGCACTCGGATCGGCAGCGGGGCGCGGCTGAGCGGCTGCGGCAACCTGGGGCGTGTTTTCAGCGGCGGCGGTGCCGGCAATGCTCGCCCACACGCTCTGCGCAGAAGGCAGAGGGAGCGCAATCTGCTGAAGCAGGCCAGTGGCCGCGGCCGTCGTCGCCAGCGCGCCGAAGCTGGCGATGCCGATCGCGATCCGCCGCCCCATGCGCCAGCCGCGCGCCCCCACCGGCGCCGGACGGCGCAGTTCGGGCAAGGGCGCGGGCCGCGCCGCGGCTGCGGCGACGACGCGATCGGCAAAACCCGCGCCAAGCTCCGGCGCGCCATAGCCATCGAGCACCCTTGCGAGCGGGCTGCCCCGATCGATGGGTGCCCCCATGTTGCTGTCGTTCACGCTCATGGCGCATCTCCTTGCGCCGCCAATACCTGCCGCAGCGCCGAACGGGCGCGGTGGAGCAGGCTCTCGAAGGCCTTGATATTCATATCCATTGCTTCGGCCGCCTCGGCATTGGGCAGCTCCTCGTAATAGGTCAGCACGATCGCTGCCCGCTGGCGTTCGGGCAGTGCCAGAACCAGCGCACGGGCCAAGTTGGCGCGCTCGCCCGCCTCGATCAGCGCATCGGCGAGCGGCGCATCATCCTCTTCGTCGGGGACCTCCCCGCCCGCAAGGCGGCGCGCGCGGCGCAGGCGGTCGATGGCGAGATTGGTCACCACCCGCTGCAACCAGCCCCCCAGCCGCAGCCGCGCCGCCGCCTCGCTGCCTTGCGGATGGCGCGCGGCGATGGCTGGAGCGTGATCCCACAGGCGCAGCAATGCCTCCTGCACGATATCCTCAGCCTCGTGGGTATCGCCGGTCATGCGGTAGGCGACACGGTGGAGCGCCGGCCCGTGCCGAGCAATCACTGCACGCAAACCCGCCGCATCGCGCGCCGCCAACTGCGCCGCCCACGCCGCATCCTCACCCGGCGGAGCGAGCGGCGGCGCGTGATGCGCGGACTGCGGAATAGCGGTCATGGCGGGTCGCAAATGGCCTGTCTGCGGTGTCGATTTTCGTTACTGCAACGCGCGGGCCCGCAAAACCCTTCGCGAGAGGCGTCAAGTGGCGCGTGGCAGTCGCAGTTCAACCAGCAACCCGCCCAGATCCTCGCTCGTCCCGAGGGTGACGCTGCCGCCATAGATTTCCGCAACATCGCGCACGATCGCAAGGCCAAGGCCGGTGCCGGGCTTGCCGGTGTCCAGCCGGACCCCGCGATCGAAAATGCGCGTGCGCTCGGCCTCGGGGATGCCGGTGCCGTCATCCTCGACCCAGATGAGGCACATCTTGGGATCGCGTGGCCTGCCATCCTCGTCGGGGTCGATGGTCACGAACACGCTGCCCCCGCCATATTTCGCAGCGTTTTCGATGAGATTGCCGAGCAGTTCGTCAAGGTCCTGCCGTTCCAGCGAGACGGTCGCCTGCTTGTCGCCCGCAATATCCAGCCGGCCTTCGGGATAGAGCCGCTCGACCGCGCGCCGGACGGCCTCGGCGCTTGCCATGACATTGGTGCGCGCATGGCCGACCGCGCGGCGGCCCACGGCGCGGGCGCGGGCGAGGTGATGGTCGACATGACGCTGCATGGTCCGCGTCTCGCGCATCACCGCATCACCAAGGTCGGGCGCGCGGGCGGTGGCGGCGTTGGTCAGCACCGTCAGCGGGGTCTTGAGTGCATGGGCAAGGTTGCCCGCATGGCGCCGCGCCTCTTCGGCCTGCCGCTCGGAATGTTCGAGCAGCGCGTTCAGCTCATCCACCAGCGGCTGCACTTCCAGCGGCAGCGGATCGGTGATCCGCCCTGCCCCTGTAGTGCGCAGGTTCTGGATCGCCGCGCGCACCCGGCGCAGCGGCGACAGGCCATAGCGCACCTGCATCAGCGCCATCAGCAGCAGGCCGAGGCCAAGCACCGCAAAGCTCCAGATCAGGATCAACCGGATGCGCCCGATCTGCGCGTCGAGTTGTTCGGTGGCGCTGGCAACCGCGAAGGTCCAGCGCGTCTCGCTGCCCGGCAGGATCACTGTGCGTTCGGCAATCCTGAGCGGTTCGCCCGCGAACTGATCGGAGTTGTAGAAATGGGCATCACTGTCGAAATGCTCGCCCGCAGAGGCCACCCCATGCAGCTTCAACGTGCGGTCCCACAGGCTGCGCGAAGGCCAGGGATCGTGCCCCGCCCCACTGACCTGCCAGTACAGCCCGCTGCCCGGTTCCAGAAACCGTTGGTCGCCGAGCGTGCGGTAGAAATTGACCTCACCGAAGGAATCGATCTCCGCCGATGAAATCATCGCGGTGAGGATGTAATCGAGCTGCTCGTCGAAATTGGCCTCGACCTGTCCGGTCAGAGTGCGTTCCAGCGCAATGCCGCCGCCCAGCAACAGCACGGAAATCCACCCGGCCGCGATAAGTCCCATGCGCCGGGCAAGGCTCGCGCGGGGCTTCGATGCCGAAGCCACCGCATCGCCGGGCAGGACGATATCCCCGCCCGCAGGCAAGGTCACAGGGGCATCATCGCCGCTCGCGGGCGCCTCAGGCGCGCGGCTGATCGGCGGGGTCGTCGAGGCTGTAACCGAGGCCACGGATGGTCGTAATCACGTCTGCGCCAAGTTTCTTGCGGATGCGGGTGACGAAGACTTCGATGGTGTTCGAATCCCGGTCGAAATCCTGATCGTAGATATGCTCGATCAGTTCGGTGCGGCTGACCACCTTGCCCTTGTGGTGCATGAGATAGCTCAGCAGCTTGTATTCCTGCGCGGTCAGCTTCACCGGCTCGCCCGCCAGCGTGACGCGGCCCGAACGGGTGTCCAGCCGCACATCGCCCGCCGTCAGTTCGGACGAGGTGTTGCCCGATGCGCGGCGGATCAGCGCGCGCAGGCGGGCGATCAGTTCCTCGGTCTGGAACGGCTTGGCAAGGTAATCATCCGCGCCTGCATCCAGCCCCGCGACCTTGTCCGACCAACTATCCCGCGCAGTCAGCACCAGCACCGGGAAGGTCCGCCCTTCCCGCCGCCACATGCCCAGCACGGTCAGCCCGTCAATCTCGGGCAGGCCCAGATCGAGCACCACCGCGTCATAATCCTCGGTCGAGCCCATGAAATGCCCGTCCTCGCCATCGGTCGAAAGATCGACGGCATAGCCCTGCCCCTCAAGCGTCGACTTGAGCTGCGCGCCAAGGGTCGGTTCGTCTTCGACGATCAGAATGCGCATGGTCCACCATTTCCCTGCTTGAGCATACGCCGGGTCGTGCGCCTTTGGTGCGAGGGCGTCAAGCGAACCCCCTGCGCCCAAACGGCTGCTTTCCCCCGCTGATTGCCCATAATGCTAACTGTCAGCGCGACCGGCCGATGACCTTGCCCGTGCGGGCATCGACATCGACATAGGTGACGCGGCCATCCCTGATGAATTTGAGCCGATAGGCACGCGCTGTCGAATCGTACGCGAAGCCAAGATATTCGGCATCGCGCATCATCGGCAGGATCTTCGCCTCGATCTCGCCCGAGCGCATGATCGTGCCTGCCTGCGCCTCGCGCCGGGCCTCGTCCTGATCGCCGCGTTGCTGGTCCGCTTGCGCCAGCGCAGGCGCAGCGGAGAAGGCAAGGACGGCAAGCGGAACATAGAAAAGGGCGCGTGCGGTGTTCATGACAGGATTGTGCCTAGGATGGGTCCATTGAACAAGCCGTGAATGGCTCAGCGGGTTCCGGACACACCGGCCCCGACCAGTTCGTAGGTGATCGTGACGTTGATGCCGGCGCTGATCTGACCGGGCTGGACGGGCGATGCTGTCGGTCCCGGCTCGGCCATCATCTTGGCCGTCTCGACCAGCGGAAAGCCGCCGTCGATGGTCTCGGAGATCGCCAGCACGCGGACCCCCGTGTAGCCAAGCATTGCCGCATAGGCCTTCGCCTGCGCCTCGCCGCGGGCGACGGCGGATTGGCGGGCGCGTTCCTTGACGGCGGTCTCGTCCGACAGACTGAACGCCGGGCCGCTGAGATCGGTCGCGCCGGCCTCGACCAGCGCATCGAGCACGCGGCCGGTATCATCGATCGTGCCGAGGACGATGCTGACCCGGTTGGACGCCTGATAGCCGCGGAACACCGCCCCGGCGTCGGTGTAATCATACTGCGCGCCAAGGCTGATGCCGGTGGTCTGGATGTCCTTTTCCGCAATGCCGAGCGCCTTGATACGGGCGATCAACCGCGTCATGTCAGCCGCGTTCTGGCGCATAGCCGCGGTGGCGGTGGGCGCGTTGGTGGTAACGCCCGCGCCGATGCTGACGCGGTCGGGCGCGGTCTGGACGCTCTCGAAGATGCTCAGTTCGACCACCGGGCCAGCCGGGGTAATGGCGGCCTGCGGCGCGGCCAGCGCGGCGGCGGGCACGGCCAGCGCGGAAGCGGCAGCGATGATGGCAAGGGCACGGGTCGTCATGGGAAAATCCTCCGGTTCGCCGCGCCTTTGGGTCATCTCGCCTTTCGCACGACTGAACCGCGCAGGCCGCAATCGGCACCGCAGTCAGGCTTGCCGCCCGCACCCCTTGCCCCTAGGGGCTTGGCGGTCATGGCACAGCCCCCCATTTTCTCGCTCGAAGGCATGGCGCTCCAGCAGGGCGGCCGCTGGCTGTTCGGCGGACCGACCCCCACCAGCGGCGCGGCGCCGATCGATCTGCATGTGCTCCCCGGTGACCGGCTGGCGCTGATCGGACGCAATGGGGCGGGCAAGACCACGCTGCTGCGACTCATCACCGGCAAGATCGAGGCGGACCGCGGACAGCGCCGGATCAAGCCCGGAACGAAAATCGTGTTCCTCGAACAGGAACCTGATTTCGCGCCCTTTCCCACCCTTCTGGACTTTGCGACCGGCAGCGCGGATGCCCCGGCTGCGCATGAGGTTGAGGCCATCGCAGGACAACTCGGCATCGACATGTCACGCCCGGCTGCGACCGCCAGCGGCGGCGAGAAGCGCCGCGCCGCGATTGCCCGCGCGCTGGCGCAGGAACCCGATCTGCTGCTGCTGGACGAGCCCACCAACCACCTCGATCTTGCCGCGATCGACTGGCTGGAGGATTGGCTCTCGCGTTATCGCGGGGCGTTCATCACGATTTCCCACGACCGCACCTTCCTCACCCGTCTGACCCGCGCCACCCTGTGGCTCGACCGGGGGACGCTGCGGCGCAAGGAGGTGGGCTTTGGCGGCTACGAGGCATGGGAAGAATCGGTCTATGCCGAAGAGGCCCGCGCTGCCGAACGTCTTGATGCGAAACTAAAACTTGAAGCCCACTGGCTCGAACGCGGGGTCACCGCAAGGCGCAAGCGCAATCAGGGCCGGCTGGAGAAACTCCACCAGATGCGCGCCGTTCGGGCTGCGATGATCTCGGGCGCGGGGACAGCCAAGCTCAGGCTTGCCTCGGATGATGATTTCAAGTCCAAGTCGGTGATTGTCGCTGACAATATTTCAAAGACTTATGGCGATCGCGCGATCATCAAGCCGTTTTCCCTGCGCATCCAGAACGGCGACCGCATCGGGATCGTCGGCGCGAACGGCGCGGGCAAGACCACCTTGTTGAAATTGCTCACCAAAGAGCTTGAACCCGATACCGGATCGATCACCCATGCCCGCACCCTTTCGGGCGTGATGATCGACCAGCAGAGGAAGCTGCTCGAACCGGGTGCGTCAGTGCGTCAAATCCTGGCCGAGGGCGGCGACTGGATCGATGTGCGCGGTGTGCGCAAGCATGTGCAGGCCTATCTCAAGGATTTCCTATTCGATCCCGGCCTTGTCGACACCAAAATCGGCATTCTTTCAGGCGGCGAACGTTCGCGCCTGCTGCTCGCCCGCGAATTTGCGCGGACCGCCAACCTCCTGGTGCTGGACGAGCCGACCAATGATCTTGACCTTGAAACCCTTGATCTTCTTCAGGAAGTCATTGCCGATTTCGAAGGCACCGTGCTGATCGTCAGCCATGATCGCGACTTCCTTGACCGCACGGTGACCATCACCCTCGGCCTCGACGGGTCGGGCAAGGTGGATATTGTTGCGGGCGGATATGCCGATTGGGAAGCCCGCCGCAAAGCGCCCCAATCGGGGAGCAAAGGGGGGTCTGGCGGGGGTCAGGCCGGGGGCAAGGCGGGGGCTGAGCCTGCGCAGAAACCCGTTCCTACAAAGCCCGCCGCCGCGCCCCGGCTTTCCTACAAGGATCAGCGCGATTACGAGATCCTGCCCGCCCGGATCGCAGAACTCGAAGCGGCGATCGCCAAGGGTGAGGCGCTGCTGAGCGATCCCGAACTCTACGCAAAGGACCCGCAAAGGTTCGCGACCATCAGCCAGGGCATAGCCAACGCCCGGGCTGAAAAGGACGCGGCAGAAGAACGCTGGCTGATGCTGGCCGAAATGGTCGAAGGCTGAGCGCCCGGCCCCGGCCGGCACCGGGGCACGATCATTTCGCAAGCCTGCGCGGGCCTGTTCAGGTGATCCGGTAGAATTCCGCCACCCGTTCCAGCGCGATTTTCAGCACCAGCTTGCCGCTGCGGGTGGGCCAGCCGAGGCCCTTTTCAGCGTCCGGCAGGCTCTCGCCCGCGCAGACCACGCGCCACAAGATGTCTTCCAGTCCCCTGCCCGCCGCCTTGATCGCCCCGTCGAACCGCTGGCGCGCGGCGATCTGCTTTTCGCTCGGCGCAAGACCGCGGTCGCCTGTCCCCTTCACCCGCACCGGGTCCCAGCGCATGGTGATGCTGGCGGGGAGCTGCGCGCGTTCGTAATCGGCCCGCAGCGCCTCGCCCGCATCGTGCAGCCGGTCCGACAGGTGACCGCGGGCATGGAGCCACGCCAGCGGGCTTTCAGCAAGGTTGACCGTCACCGACCGGGACCGGGCCAGCCCTCCCGGCCCGGCAGGCCGATGGCGCGGGCCTTCTGGGGTGAGTTCGCGTTCGACAAGATGGCGTGTCATGGTGGTTCCTCCGCATGTTGCGGCGAAGGACTTGCCAACACGGATGATCTGTAGGAAAGAAAAAACCAATCCGGTTAATTTCAAGGCAAGACCCCCGATGAACCGCATCCGCGATATCCGCAAGGCCAAGGGCCTCACCCTCGCCGATCTCGCCGCGGCCTGCTCGCCGCCGACCACCGCGCAGACCATCGGGCGGCTGGAGACGGGGATGCGCCAGCTTTCGGTCGGCTGGCTCAATAAGATCGCTGCCGCGCTGGGCGTGCCGCCGGCCAGCCTGATCCGCGCCGAAACTGCCGTCCCTGCGCAGATCGTCGCCGAACTGGGCGCGGGCGGGCCGGAAGCCCTCACCCACCCGCGCGAGGCGCTGGCGCCCCATGCGCTTGCACCCGAAGATGGCCCTGCGCCGCTGGTCCTCGCCGTTACCGCCAGCATCGGCGAATATCGCCCCGGCGACCTCGTGTGGCTGCGCCAGATCGCGCCCGAGGATGCGGGGCAAGCGATCAACCGCGATTGCCTTGTCCCCCGCCCCGGCGGGCGCTTTGCCTTCGGGCGGCTGATCGACCGGCGCGGCAGCCTTGTCGGCCTGCTGCCGCCCGGCGCGGGGCAGAAGCAGGTGGTGGTCGACAATCCGCCGTGGATCGCCTGCGCCTTCATGCTGGTGAGAGCGCTTTAACACGTCGTGAGATAGGGCCAGCCGCCGTGAAGCACGTTCTTGCCATTTCAACGCTCTATCCCAATGCGGTGAACCCGCGGTTCGGGACCTTCGTGGCGCGCTCGCTGGAGGCGCTGGCCAAGCGCGGGGATTGGCGGGTGACACTGATCAACCCGATTGGCCTGCCCCCGCTGGCGCTGGGGCGTTACCGCGCTCTGGCCGATCTGCCGCTGCTGTCCGAGGAGGGCGGCATCACGGTGCACCGCCCGCGCTTCACCCTGATCCCGCGCATCGGCGCACGGCGCAATGCGGCCGCGATCGTGCGCGCTGCTGCCCCGCTGGCCCAGGCGATCCATGCGGCAAGCCCGGTGGATGTGGTGGACGCGCAGTTCTTCTTCCCCGATGGCCCCGCCGCTGCCGAGATTGCGCAGCTGCTGGGCCGCCCCCTGTCGATCAAGGCGCGTGGGGGCGACATCACCTATTGGGGCAAGCAGGGCTTTGCCGCTGCGCAGATGGTGGCCGCAGCACAGCAGGCAAAGGGCTTGCTTGCCGTGAGCGAGGACCTCGCCGGGCACATGGCCGCGATGGGCATGCCGGCCGAGCGGATTACGCTGCATCTCACCGGACTGGACCGGGACCGCTTCCGCCCGTTTGCCCACCCGCAATTGCGCCAGCAGCTGACCCGCGAACTGGGTTTTGCCATGCCCGACAATGCACCGCTGCTCGCCAGTGTCGGGGCGCTGATCCCGCGCAAGGGACAGGCCATCGCGATCCGCGCCTTGCGGTCGATTCCCGACGCGCGGCTGGTGCTGGTCGGCAAGGGCGAGGATGAGGCGATGTTGCGGGCGCTTTGCGCAAAAGAGGGCGTGGAGGAGCGCGTGTTCTTTGCCGGGTCAGTCGATCACGATCTGCTGCCGCTGATCCTGTCGGCGGCTGATGTGATGGTGCTGCCCACCGATAACGAGGGCCTCGCCAATGCCTGGGTCGAAGCGCTTGCCTGCGGGACGCCGGTGGTGACCTGCACCGTTGGCGGCGCGCGCGAACTGATCGCTTGCGACACCGCCGGGCGGCTGGTGGAGCGCACGCCCGAAGCCGTGGCGGCGGGCGTCAACGCAATCCTTGCCGCCCCTCCTGAGCGCGAGGCCGTGGCGGCGCTGACCGAACGCTTCAGTTGGGACGCGAATGCCGCGGCACTGGCCGCCCATTACGAACGTTTGCTGTCGGCCGACTGACGCCAGCTCAGACCGCCCGCCCCGCCTCCCCACCCGGCCACCATAACATAGTGGTACTATTGGTGGCCGGGTGGGGAGGCGGGGCGGGCGGTCTGCGGTTCGCTTCAGTGAACCGCCCCAACCAACAGCCCCTTACACTTCGCCGCGTGCGAGCTTTTCCTGCTTGTCCAGCGCGGTTTCGGTCGGCACGAAGCTGCTCGTCGTCACGCCCATCCAGATCAGCAGCGGGCCTGCCATGTAGATCGAGGAATAGGTGCCGATGAACAGACCCACGGTGATCGCTGCAACCATGCCGAACAGGCTCGGCGGGCCGAAGATCAAGAGCGGGATCAACGCGACGAACAGCGTCAGCGAGGTCATCACCGTGCGCGCCAGCGTTTCGTTGACCGACAGATCGAGCAGCGCGCCCATCTCCATCTTGCGGAACTTCTTCAGGTTCTCGCGGATGCGGTCATAGACCACGATGGTGTCGTTCAGCGAATAGCCGATGATCGCGAGGATCGCCGCGACGATCTGCAAGCTGAACTCCATCTGCGTCAGCGCGAACAGCCCGACGGTCACCGACACGTCGTGCACCAGCGCGAACATCGCGCCCACGCCGAACTGCCATTCGAAGCGCACCCAGATATAGAGCGAGACCGCCGCCATCGCCGCCAGCAGCGCAAGGATCGCCTGATCGCGGAACTCACCCGCGACCTTGCCCGACACCGTGTCGTTGCCGTCACGCCGCGCATCGGGATAGGCCTTCTGGACGCTCGCGATCACCTTGTCGCCGATCGCGGCGGCCGCGCCCGGGGTGTTCTCGGCCCCTTCGGGCAGCGGCACGCGGATCGAAACCTGATTGGGCGCGCCGAATTCCTGCACCACCGGCTCGCCATAACCGAGCCCACCGACCAGTTCGCGCAAGGACGGAATCGGCGCTTGCTGGCGCTGCTGGAAGGTCATGCGCACTTCCTGCCCGCCGGCGAAATCGACGCCGAAGTTGAGGCCGTTGACCGCCACCGCCGTCCAGCTCCCGAAGATCAGCACAAGGCTGAGCACGAAGAACGGCACGCGCAGCTTCAGGAACTGGATGTTGGTGTTGTCGGGGACAAGCTTCAGGAGTTTCATGTGTCCCGGCTCCTCAAATCGTGATGTCGTTGGGGCGCGCCTTGCGCAGCCACCCGGCGACGAACATGCGGGTCAGGGTCACGCCCGTGAACACCGATGTGATGATGCCGATGATCAGCACCACCGCGAAGCCCTTGACCGGCCCGGACCCGAAGGCGAACAGCGCAACGCCCGAAATGACGTTGGTGAGGTTCGCGTCCCAGATGGCGCGGCTGGCTTCCTTGTAGCCGGTTTCCACCGCCGCCACGACCTTGCGCCCGCGCGCGCGTTCTTCGCGGATACGCTCGTTGATCAGCACGTTGGCGTCAACCGCTGCGCCGATCGTGATAACGAAGCCCGCGATCCCCGGCAGGGTCAGCGTGAACCCACCCAGCGCCATGATCCCGAGCAGCATCAGCACGTTGAACACCAGTGCGACCGTGGCGTAGATGCCGAAGCGGCCATAGGTCGCCACCATCAGCGCGATCACCGCAAGGCTGCCGATGCCCATCGCCAGCAGGCCCTTGCGGATCGAGTCTGCGCCAAGGTCCGGCCCGACGGTGCGTTCCTCGACCACCGCCAGCGGCACCGGCAGCGCGCCCGAACGCAGCGCAATGGCGAGCTGGTTGGCCGTTTCCGGGGTGAAGCTGCCCGAAATCTGCGCATTGCCGCCGATGATCGGTTCATTGATGTTGGGGGCAGACAGCACCTGCCCGTCAAGGATGATGGCAAAGGGCTTGCCGACATTCTCGGTCGTCAGCTTGGCGAACTTCGCCCCGCCCTGCGCATCGAAGCTGATCGAGACGATGCTTTCATTGGTGCGCTGATCCACACCCGCCTGTGCGCCGGTAAGGTTATCGCCGCGGATCCCGCCCAGACGCTTGACCGCAATCGCCCCGACCTGGCTTTCCGCATAGGGCACGATCTGGCTGCCCGGAGGCGCAATGCCGGCCTGAATATTGGTCAGCAGCGCATCCTGATCGACCAGCTTGAATTCGAGCTGCGCGGTCTGGCCGAGCAGGTTCTTGAGCGCGTCCGGATCCTGAAGACCGGGCACCTGCACCACGATGCGGGTTGCGCCCTGCCGGATGATGGTCGGCTCACGCGTGCCCAGCTCGTCGATGCGGCGGCGCACCACTTCGGTGGCGCTGTCCATCGCATCATCGATCGCCTGATCGACGCCCGCATCGGTCTGGCTGAGAACAATGCGCTGGCCATCGACCACAGCGAGTTCCCATTCGCGCACCGTGGTTGCGCCCTGCATGATCGGCTCGATCAGACCGCGCGCACGATCGATGTCAGCCGCATTTTCGAGCATGAAGGACAGCTTGCCATCCGCGGTCGATACATCGCCGATACGAATGCGCGGAGAAGCGCCGCGCATCAGCTGGCGCACGCTTTCCTCCATGTTCTCAAGCCGCTGGGCGCGGACATCGGCGGCCTTGGCCTCAAGCAGCAGGTGCGAGCCGCCCGCAAGGTCGAGGCCGAGATTGACTTCGGGCCGGGGCAGCGAAGCGGGCCAGTCCAGCCCCGCCACATTGAACAGCGAAGGCAGCGCCAGCAGCGACGCGGCCAGCGTCACCGCCCATAGCGAGAGCTTCTTCCAGAGGGGAAAGTCGAGCATTGCGTCAGGGTCTCACACGCAAAGGATAAGGTCGGGCAGGCCCAGGGGCGCCGTGCCGGTCAGTCGTTGGCAGGCTTGCCGGCAGGCGGAATGATATCGCCCAGCGTCGCCTTGATCGCCTTGACGCGCACATTGGTGCCCAGTTCAAGCTCGACATAGGTGTCGTCCACCTTGACGACCTTGCCCACCAGCCCCCCGGCGGTGACGACCTGATCGCCCTTCTTGACGGCGGCGATCTTGGCTTGATGTTCCTTCTGCTTCTTCATCTGCGGGGCGATGATCAGGAACCAGAAGATCACGATCATGCCGACAATCGGCAGAAAGCTCATCCATGCGGGCGGCGCTCCGGCGGCACCCGCGGCAGCGGCAAGAAGGTCGATTGTCATGCGATAAAGCCTGTCAGATCCCGTGAAACATCATACGAGGCGAGCCGCCCCTAGCGTCCAAGTGGGCGCGCCTAGCAGCAATGCAAGTGAGCCGCAATCTTTGCTCCGGAAAGCGTTGTGAGGCGGCAACACCACATCCTGCATCAAACCCGCTTGCCAGCCACCGCCGCCGCTCCTATAGGCGCCGCTCCACTGGTGACGGGACGTAGCGCAGCCTGGTAGCGCATCACACTGGGGGTGTGGGGGTCGGAGGTTCGAATCCTCTCGTCCCGACCAGTGGAATTTCCCCTTCAAGCCCGATTTCCCCCCGCGCAATTGCGCGTGTCGGCGGCAAGGGTTAGGCATGCGGGCGGTTCAAACCTTTTCCGAAAGCCGCCCCCGTTCCATGACCCGCTGGCGCCTTGCTGCCCCTGTCGACGATATCCGCGAGGCGTTGCTGGCGTGTGCAGCCATGCCAGCACAATTCGCCATCGCCACGCTGGTCGAAGTCGATGGCTCTGCGCCGCGTGATGTGGGCGCGCAGATGCTGGTGACTGCCGATGATCACTGGGGCTTCCTGTCAGGCGGCTGCATCGAGGATGATGTCGCCGCCCACGCCCGCGCTGCCATGGCCGAAGGGGCACCGCGCCTGCTGCGCTATGGCGAGGGCAGTCCGTGGATCGACATTCGCCTCGCCTGCGGATCGGGCATCACGGTGCTGGTGGAGCCGGTCGCGGCGGATGAACCGGCGGTTGCCGTTCTGCTGGAAGGCTGGCGGGCCCGAAGGCCGGTGCTGTGGTCGAGCGACGGGATCATGCGCCAAGCCGCAATCGCGGGCGAGCCCCCCCGCGATCACTGGGACGGTGTGCGCTATACCCGCCTGTTCTTACCCCCGCTGCGGCTGGTGCTGATCGGTGAGGACGGGGCGACGCTGGCCGCGGCCGCTCTGGCGCGGGAAATGGGCTGGCAGGTGGCACTTATCACCCCCGGCGGGCCAAAGGGCGCGCCCTTCCCCGGCATCGCCTATCACCGCAGCGCGCCCCAAGCGGCGTTGGCGGCAATCGCGCCCGACCGCTGGACCGCCATCGCCGTGCTCTCGCACGACCGCGAGGATGACGAGCGCGGGCTGGCCGCCGCTCTTCAGTCCGAGGCGTTCTATGTCGGCGCGATCGGGGCGCGGGTGCGGCTCGATGGGCGGCTGACGCGGCTGCGCGGCCACGGCGTGAGCGAGGCGGCACTGGCGCGGCTGCACGCACCGGTCGGCCTGCCCGGCTTTGGCAAGGCCCCGCGCGATGTGGCGCTATCGCTGGTGGCCGAGGTCGCTCAGGCGTTCCACGCGGCGGTGACGGCGGCGAGGTCGTCCGGCGTGTCGATGTCGAGCAACACGCCGTTGTCGGCGGCCTCGACATAGGCGACGGCTTCGGGCCGGGCCTTGAGCAGCGCGGCGGCGCCTTCGTCCCCCTTCAGCGCCAGCAGATCGGCAAAGGCGGCGCGGGTGAAGGCGACCGGGTGGCCGGGCCGCCCGTCATGGCGGGGCCTTGCGGCATAGCCCGATCCCTGCGCCGCCTCTGCCAGCGCGCTGCACAGCGTCGCCGGCACCAACGGCATATCGCCAAGGAAGATACACACGCCCGGCGCATCGGGAGCCAGCGCGGCGATGCCGGTGCGAAGGCTTGCGGCCATGCCCTCGGCCCAGTCGGGAGCGGCGATGATCCGGCAATCGAGCCCCGCCAGTGCGGTGCTGACGCCAGCCCCCGCAGCGCCGGTGACGATCACCACCTCTGCAAAACCGCCCGCGGCCACGCGTTCGGCAACCCGGCGGATCACCGGCGCGCCGCCAAGGTCAGCGGTGAGCTTGGCCCCGCCCCCATCGCTGCCAAAGCGCCGCCCTGCCCCTCCGGCGAGGATCAGCGCAGGCCACTTCGCGGTGCTCAAGCCCTGGCTTGCGTCAGCACCGGCAGGTTGCGGATGCGCTTGCCCGTCAGCGCGGCGAGCGCATTGGCCAGCGCCGGGCTGGCGGGCGGCAGGCCCGGCTCGCCAATGCCGCCGGTCTTGGCCCCGCTGTCGATGAAGTGCACTTGCACCACAGGCGGCGCATCAGCCAGCTTGAGGATCGGGTAATCGGTGAAATTGCTCTCCACCACCGCCCCCTTGTCGAGCGTCACCGCCTCGCCCATCGCCGAGGACAGCCCCATGATCAGGCCGCCGGCGATCTGCGCTTCGGCATTGAGCGGGTTGATGGTTGTGCCGCAATCCACCACCGCAACGGCGCGCAGCACCTTGGGGGAGCCATCCTCCTTCAAGGCCACATCGACCACTTCGGCCACGATCGTGTCGAAGCTTTCGACGATCGCGATCCCGCGCCCCACGCCCTCGGGCACAGGCGAGCCCCAGCCGGCGCGCCGGGCCACCTCGTCAAGCACCTTCTGGTGGCGCGAGCCTTCGGGCAGATGCTTGCGCCGGAACTGATAGGGGTCCGCCCCCGCCGCCAGCGCGAGTTCATCCATGAAGCTTTCGGTGTAGAAGCCCAATTGCGTCGCATTCACCGACCGCCACGGCCCGTCGATCTGGTTCGACTGGTAGGCGAAGTGGCGCCGCGAGGTCGCGGGGATGGCGTAGATGAAGGGCACCTCGCCTTCGGCATTGCCGCTTTGCGCGTAATCGATCCGCAAGGCACTGATGCCGCCATCCTTGAGCGATGCCTTGAGCCGGGCCGAGGATTGCGGGCGATAGGTCCCGTGGCGAACCTCCTCCTCGCGGCTCCACACCAGCTTGACGGGATAGGGCACCTGCTTGGCAATCAAAGCGACCTGATCGATGATCTCGACCAGATCGGGAAAGCGCCGCCCGAAGCCTCCGCCCATGATCATCGGGTGGAAGACGACTTGTTCGACATCGATCCCGGCCGCCTTGGCCGCCTTGGCGCGCGTGCTCAGCGGGTCCTGCATCCCGCCCCACAGGTGCAGCGTGCCGTCCTTGAAATGGCCGGTGAGCGCAAAGGGCTCCATCATCGCATGGTGGAGAAAGGGGACGCGGTATTCCGCTTCGACGAGTTTGGCCCCGGCCGCGCCGAAAGCGGCGGCGACATCGCCCTTACCCGCTTCGTTGTCGGGCTTGTCGCCGTCCATGAGCTTGCCCTGCGCGCCATAGATCGCCGCGGTCGAAACCGCCGCATGGCCGCCATCGGTGAACTTGGGGCTGAGCGCAGCCAGGCCCTTGGCCGCGGGCCAGTAACCCTTGGCGATCACGACCACTGCGTCCGCCAGCTTGATGACCTTTTCGACCCCCTTCACCGCCAGCGCCGGGGCTTCGTCCACACTTTCCAGCGTGCCGCCGCGCACGGGGGCTGCCGCGATGGTGGCAACGCGCATGTCGGGCAGCGTGAAATCGATCCCGTAAACCGCCGACCCATCGACCTTGGCGGGAATATCGCGCCGGAAAACGGGCTTGCCGATCAGCTTCCACTGGTCAGGGGTCTTGAGCACCGGATCGCTGCTGAGCGACCGCTCCGCCGCACCCGCCGCCAGATCGCCATAGCGCAGGGACTTGCCCGATTTGGCGTGGGTGACGACTGAATCCGCCGTGGTCAACTCAGCTTCCGGCACGCCCAGCCGGTCAGCCGCCTCAGCCAGCAGCGCCGCGCGCACCGCCGCGCCCGTGCGCCGCATCGCGACTTCCCCGGTGAAGCGGATCGCCGAAGAACCGCCGGTGATCATCAGCGGCATTGAACGCGCCATCATCCCGATCACCGCATCGGGGATCAGCCCGGCGGCAAATTCGCCGGTCATGGTGGGCAGGAAGCCCTTGGCCAGCGCCGCATTGGCAAAGGCCATGTCGGCAGGTGCCTGTTCGATCGCGACCTTGTCCCAGTTTGCATCAAGCTCGTCGGCGAGCATTTGGGCCAGCGCCGTGTGCGACCCTTGCCCGAAATCGATGTGAGGTGAGAAGACGGTGACGGTGTCGTCCTCTCTGATGGTCATGACCGCGCCGAAAGGCGTGCTGCCCTTCCCGCCGATCAGAGTGTTGACGCGGGACTTGGCGCTGCTGTCGCTCCACCACACGCCGAAGATGCCGCCGCCGACCGCCAACGCGCTGCCGGCGAGGAAGATGCGGCGCTTGATGCCCTTGCGCTTGGGCTTTTCCGCCGGGGCGGCGGTTTCCGGGAGATCGAGATCGGGGTTCGGATTGTCGGCCATCATGCGTCTCCCGTCTGGGCGGCGGCCATGCCGGCCGCGGCCAGAATGGCCTGGCGGATGCGCGGATAGGTCCCGCAGCGGCAAATGTTGGTCATCGCCTCGTCGACCTGTGCATCCGTGGGTGCGCCCACCTTCTCGATCAGCGCCACGGCGGCCATGATCTGGCCCGACTGGCAGTATCCGCATTGCGGCACCTGCGCCTCGATCCACGCCTGTTGCACCTTGTGGAGCGTGCCGTCCGCGCCCTTCAACCCTTCGATGGTCGTCACGGATTTGCCCGCCAACTCGCTCACCGGCACGCTGCACGAGCGGGTGAGATTGCCATCGACATGCACCGAACAGGCCCCGCAGGCGGCAACACCGCAGCCGAATTTTGTGCCGGTCATGCCCAGATTGTCACGCAGCACCCACAGCAGCGGCGTGTCGGCATCAGCCTCGACCTCGACCGGCTTGCCGTTCACTGAAAATGCGATTGCCACAGGCGGCGCTCCCCCGCTGGTTGAAATATGCGTCTCTTGTAGCAACCCGTTGTCCGGCTCGCCACTCGCAAAAGACGGTGGGCCGCGACAAGCCCTTCGAAAGCGCCCCCCGTCAAGTGGCCAGATGACCGATCCCCCGCCCCGTCCGGTGCACCCGGCCTTCGTCGAGGACCAAGGGCCATTCGACGAGCGCGGGGATAGCCCCCTCTCGACAGGGCACGGCTTTCCCGCCAAGCGCCGCGCCATGGTTCGAGCTGTTTCCGTTACTTGCGCTGTGCGCTGCGCCGTTGGTGCGATCGGCATGGGTGCGCTTGGCGCTCTGCCCGTGGCCGCGCTGGCGCAGGACATTCAGCCGCCTGCCGCGCCGGAAAGCGCCGCTCAGACCGGCGGGACCAGCACCCGCAGCACCTTCCAGCCCGATTACTTCGCCCGCTTCGCCCCGCGCAGCGCCTTCGACATGGCGCGCAATGTGCCCGGCTTTTCCATTCAGGAAGGCGACGGGGCGCGCGGGCTTGGGCAGGCCGATACCAATGTGCTGATCAATGGCCGGCGCATCTCGGGCAAGGCCAACGGCCCGACCGAGGCGCTGCGCCGGATCCCCCCGGAAGATGTGGTGCGGCTGGAACTGGTGGATGGTGCGAGCCTCGGGATCGGCGGGCTGACCGGACAGGTCCTCAATGTCGTCACCAGCGCGAGCGGGCGGGTGAGCGGTCAATTCCGCTACAACCCCGAATTCCGCAGTTTCGGCACGCCCGCGCGGCTGCTCGCAGGCAGCATTGCGCTGGCGGGCAGCGGGACGAAAAGCGAATGGAACCTTGCGCTGCGCAACGATTCCAACCGCCGCGGGAACGAAGGGCCGGAAGAAGTCTTCGACAGCGCCGGCACGCTGACCGCGCTGCGCGACGAGAAGGCCAACTTCAACAGCGACCGCATCAGCCTGTCGGGAACCTTCGCCCGCACGGCCGACAATGGCGCCATCCTCAACCTCACGGGACAGGCGCAAGGCTTCCTGTTCCGCGAGCGCGAGATTTCCTTGCAGCGCCCGCCCGGCGGCAGTCTGACCCGCACCCGCACGCTGCGCCGGACCGAGGATGAATTCAATTTCGAGATCGGGGCGGATTACGAATTTGCCGCAGGGCCGGGCCGGCTGAAGCTGATCGGCTATCATCGATACGAAGACAGCCCCTTCACCAATACCGTGCTGACCACCTTCACCGATGGCAGCGCCGATGCCGGATCGCTGTTTGTGCAGGACGCGGACGAGGGTGAGAGCATCCTGCGTTCGGAATATACCGTGAAGGCAGGCGGCGGCAGCCTTGTTGCCGCGCTGGAGGGCGCGCGCAATTATCTCACGATCACCTCGGCCCTTTCGGCCCGCGACGCCGCCGGGGTGCTCCAGCCGGTCGATCTGGCCGGATCGAGCGCGCGGGTGGACGAGGACCGGGTCGATGCCGGGCTGACATGGAGCCGCGCGCTGGCGCAGAACCTTCAGCTCCAGCTTTCAGCCGGAGGTGAATATTCGCGCATCAGCCAGTCCGGCCCGCTGGGGCTTACCCGCAGTTTCTGGCGGCCAAAGGGGTTTGCCTCGCTTGACTGGAAGGTGACGCAGAACCTCAATCTGGCCGGGCGGGTCGAACGGGTCGTGGGCCAGCTCGATTTCTTCGACTTCATCGCTTCGGTCGATCTCGATCAGGACCGCGAGGATGCCAGCAACGCCGATCTGCGCCCCGAACAGAGCTGGCTCTACGATATCGAGGCAAGCTGGCGAATGGGCGCGCTGGGCAACCTTACTGTCAGCGCCTATCTCGAAGACTTCATCGATGTGGTCGACCAGATCCCGCTGCCGGGCGGCGGGCAGGCGCCGGGCAACCTGCCCTCGGCGCGGTTCTACGGCGTCGAAAGTCAGGCGACCTTGCTGTCGGACGGGGTGGGCTGGAAGGGCACGCGCATCGATCTGACGCTTGGCTGGAACCAGTCCTCGGTGCGCGATCCCCTGCTGGGGACGCGGCGCGAGGTTTCGGGCAATGAACTGCTGCTGCTGGAATTCCGCCTGCGTCACGATGTGCCGAACAGCCCCTGGGCCTTCGGCACCCGCGGCGACTGGACGAAGAATGCGCGCGCGGTCCGGCTGGACGAGATTTCGCTTAACCAGCCAAGCTTTGCGCAGATGTTCGCGTTCCTCGAAAACAAGGATGTGGCCGGGATGACGGTCCGGGCAAGGGTCGGCAATCTGCTGGGCCAGCGCGACCGGTTCGAACGGACGGTGTTCACCAATCGCGCCGCCGGACAAATCGCCTTCGCCGAACGCCGCGACCGGCGCTTCGGCACGGTGTTCAGCTTCGATATCGAGGGTTCGTTCTGAGGCTTGCGAGGCGCGCTCCCGCTTCGTAAGCGGGGCCTGAGAGGATCGTTTCATGCCGCACACCGCCCCTGCCATACCCCGCATGCGTTCATGGCTGTTCGCCCCCGGCGACAGCGACAAGAAGATGGGCAAGGCGATTGGCGGCCCGGCCGATATTGCGCTGCTTGACCTTGAGGATTCGGTCTCACCCGAAAACAAGCCGGCTGCGCGTGCGATGGTGGCCGAGCAGATTTCAGGCAGCGACAACCGCGCCCGGTTGTGGGTGCGGATCAACCCCGTCTCGACCGCCGATTGCATCGCCGATCTGGTCGCGGTGATCCCCGCGCAGCCCGGCGGGGTGTTCCTGCCCAAGGCCGAAGGGGCGGCCGATATCACCCGGCTCCACCACTATCTGACCGCGCTGGAGGCCGCGAACGGCATCCCGCAAGGGCGCACGCTGATCGCGGCGCTCGTCACCGAAACGGCAGCGGCGATGTTCAGGACCGGCGACTACATCGGCGACTTCCCCGGCAAGGCGCGGCTGGTGGCGATGAGCTGGGGGGCCGAAGACCTGTCCTCGGCGCTGGGCGCACGCGAACAGCGCGGGCCGGACGGCGAATATTCGCACACCTATGAAATGGCCCGCAGCCTGTGCCTTGTCGGGGCATCGGCAGCCGGAGTGGCGGCGATCGAGACGGTGCAGCCCGAATTCCGCGATCTGGAAGCTCTCGCTGCCCGCGCGCGGCGGGTGCGGGCACAGGGGTTTCGCGGGATGCTGGCGATCCACCCCGCGCAGGTCGATCCGATCAACGCAGCCTTCACGCCAAGTGCCGATGAACTCGCCCATGCCCGCGCGGTGGTGCAGGCCTTTGCCGATCGTCCGGGCGCAGGGGTGGTGGCACTGGACGGCGCGATGCTCGACCGTCCGCATCTGGTGCTGGCGCAGCGTTTGTTGGCCGAGGCGGGCGCGGAATAGGTTACTTCATTTTCCTACTCTAACCTATTTGGTTATCTAAGGATGCGACTCGCAGCAAAGGAGCGCGCGCACCATGGCCCTTATCGATGCCCTCATCGGCCCCATCGCCTCGATCATCGACAAGATCATCCCCGACAAGGAGGCACAGGCCAAGGCCAAGATCGAGCTGCTGACGCTGCAAGGCTCCCAGGAGCTGAAGATGCTCGAAACCCAGCTTGCCGCGATCGTTGCCGAAGCCAATTCGGCCGACCCCTGGACGAGCCGCGCCCGCCCGAGCTTCCTCTACGTGATGTATGTCCTGCTGCTCGCCTCGTTGCCGATGGGCGTGCTTTCCGCCTTCAACCCTTCGGCCGCGCAGGAGATCGCGGCGGGAATGAACGCCTATCTCGCGGGGCTGCCCGAGCCGCTCTACGCCCTCTTTGGCACCGGCTACCTCGGCTACACGGCGGCGCGCCAGTGGGGTAAGGTCAAGGGCGTGGACCGGTAGACCGGCATTCACCTTGCGTTTGTACAAGGGAACGTACATATGACACGCAAGGAGCCCTGCCATGGACGTGATGACTTACAGCGAAGCGCGCAAGAACCTGAAGTCCGTGATGGACAAGGTGGTCGAGGACCATTCGGAAGCGATCATTACCCGCCGCAACGGCGAGGCGGTGGTGATGGTTTCGTTGTCAGACTGGAACTCCATCCGGGAAACCGAATACCTTCTATCCTCACCTGAAAACGCGAAACGCCTGCGCAGCGGTATCGAGCAGTTCAATGCCGGCAAGGGGCTTGTTCGCGACCTGGTCAAACCGTGAAAGTCGCGTTCTCGCAGGAAGCGTGGGACGAGTACAAGGTGTGGATCGAAGGCGATCGTCAGGCGCTGGACAGACTCAATGGCCTGATTGATCAGTGCTGCCGAACACCGTTCAAGGGAACCGGCAAGCCGGAGCCTCTGCGGGGCGATTTACAAGGCTGGTGGTCTCGGCGGATTACGCAAGAAGACCGGCTGGTATACCGTGTGACCGGAAAAGGCCTCGAACAAACGCTGGAAATTATCCAGTGCCGGTCGCACTACTGACCCCATGACCAACCTCGTCTATGTCCTCAATGGACCCAACCTCAATCTCCTCGGCACGCGTGAGCCGGAGATTTACGGCACCACCACGCTCGATGATATCGCCGGGATGCTGGAAGACCGCGCCCGCGAACTGGGGCTCGAAATCGAGATGCGCCAGACCAATCACGAAGGGATGCTGGTCGACTGGCT
>VFQO010000324.1_pt1 | contig 55113 bp, 57 predicted proteins | sample 3512331 | NCBI WGS metagenome assembly VFQO01 (sample SAMN10412371, study PRJNA504923) | tailings metagenome | isolation source: Replicate 3 from Balatoc abandoned mine | place: Philippines: Itogon, Benguet | collected 2017-08-28 | reverse complement strand
CGCCGCAGATGATCGAGATCGACGCGGTCGGCGCGATCGCCATCTTGCAGCTGAAGCGCTCCATCACGCCCTGGTCGGCGGCGTCGGGGCAGGGGCCGCGCTCGTTCGCGAGCAGCATCGAGGCGGCGTCGACCTGCGCGCGGATATGCTTGAAGACGCGCAGGTTCGACGATTTCGCCATCGCGCCCTCGAAGGGCAGGCCGCGCGCCTGGAGGAAGCTGTGGAAGCCCATCACGCCGAGACCGACCGAGCGTTCGCGGCTCGCGCTGTACTTGGCGCGCGCCATTTCGGGCGGGGCGCGGTCGATATAGTCCTGCAGGACATTGTCGAGCATGCGCATCACGTCTTCGATGAAGGCCTTGTCGCCGTTCCACTCGTCCCAGGTTTCGAGGTTGAGCGACGAGAGGCAGCAGACCGCGGTGCGATCATTGCCGAGATGGTCGCGGCCGGTCGGCAGGGTGATTTCCGAGCAGAGGTTCGAGGTGGTGACCTTGAGGCCCAGATCGCGGTGATGCTTGGGCATCATGCGGTTCACCTGGTCGATGAAGATGATATAGGGTTCGCCGGTCGCGAGGCGCGTCTCGACGAGCTTCTGGAACAGCGAACGCGCGTCGACGGTGCCGCGGACGCTCTGGTCCTTCGGCGAGCGCAGGTTGAATTCGGCGCCGTCGCGCACCGCCTCCATGAATTCGTCGGTGATGAGGACGCCGTGGTGCAGGTTCAGCGCCTTGCGGTTGAAGTCGCCCGAGGGTTTGCGGACCTCGAGGAATTCCTCGATCTCGGGGTGCGAGACGTCGAGATAGCAGGCGGCCGAGCCGCGGCGGAGCGAGCCCTGCGAAATCGCGAGGGTCAGGCTGTCCATCACGCGGACGAAGGGAATGATGCCGCTGGTCTTGCCGTTGAGGCCAACCGGCTCGCCGATGCCGCGCACCGCGCCCCAATAGGTGCCGATGCCGCCGCCGCGCGAGGCGAGCCAGACATTCTCGTTCCAGGTGCCGACGATGCCCTCGAGGCTGTCGTCGACCGAGTTCAGGTAGCAGGAGATCGGCAGGCCGCGGCCGGTGCCGCCGTTCGAGAGAACGGGGGTGGCGGGCATGAACCACAGCTTCGAGATATAGTCGTACAGGCGCTGGGCGTGGTCCTGATCGTCGGCATAGGCGTCGGCGACGCGCGCGAAGAGGTCCTGATAGGATTCGCCGGGCAGCAGATAGCGGTCCTCGAGCGTTTCCTTGCCGAAGTCGGTGAGCAGCGCGTCGCGGCTCTTGTCGGTGACGATGTCGAAGCGACGCGCGTGCACCTTGGGCTCGCTGCTGTCGTTGAGCTTGGCCGGGGCGGGCGAATCGCTCTGCGATTCGGGGGCGGCCGGAGCCTCGTTTTTCGTCAATTCCATCGTCGCCACGTCGCTCGTCTCCACCCGGTCGGTCTCTCGAAAATCCATCTAATTCGCCCCCGATTCAACGCGCACGCAGCGCGCTTTGTTCCTGTCTTGTTCGACTCGGGGCGAAGCCCCGGTCTTAGCATGTAATCCCGTGTCGGGGGCAGCGATTTTTGGGCGCAAGAAGGGTTTTTCCGTGCCCATATGCTGTGGGCGACGGAAATCCGCCATTTTTGGCCAAACACTATTTCTTGGGGTCCCCCCGTGGTCTACCCACCATCCATAGTGCCACGTCGGCGGAGAGACGCAAGAGAGTAAATGACAGATTGACGACTCAACTCGTCGCTATTCTGATTCGTTTCGTCGACACTTTGGCACGCTTCACGGGTACAAGTGGCGGCTTTCCGCGGCTCGGCCGGGGGCGTGGCAAAAGTGCCGCACTGGCCAAAATTATTTTGCCCGGCACAAGATGTGGTGAGACGGCTTTTCGGACGGCGCGGCGTGCGGCGCCGGCGATCGGGCGCGCGGCTTCTCCGATATGGGGTGGGAAGCGGCCGATCCGCAAACCGTCGCCCCGGCCGCGGGGGCGCAGCGCCCTCTATCGGTCGATATCATTGCCGCGGAGCGGTTGTCCTGGCCGCCAAATGTCCCGCCAGCCTGAACCGACTGGAGCGCAGCGCCTGACATGCTAAGGGCATCCCATGCTTCACATGCACGGCCGCGGCGGCACCGTTCAAATCGATGGTGTCAAATATGACTGGGAACTCCTGAGCGAGCCCCAATTATCCTCTTCCGATGGCTGGAAGGGCATGACGGTCGCCTTGCGCCAGAGAGACATGCCCCGCGAAGCCGTGCTGGAATTTCCGACGCCAAAGCGCCTGTTGAAAGGATTGCCGAAAGGGCGTTCGCACATCAACGACGCGATAGCCGCGCGCGGGGTGCGAGCGGCCTTGTCGGCAGGATGGGACCCGGCTTCGCGCGGCAAGCCGACGGTCTTCATGGTCGATGCCAACGGCGACTAAGCGCTGCCCTCTGAAGGCGGGGCGGGGTGCCGGCTGCTTTTACCCGTCCAGCCAATCGCAAATAATCTCGCCCGCGTGCCCCTCCGGTGCCAGCGCGGCGCGCATGGCTTCCAGCAGCGGCGGTAACGCCTGCGTGAAGGCGTAAGGCGGGTTGACGATGAAAAGGCCCGCACCGTTATAGATGCCGGGCTGATCGCGGTCGTACAGCCAATGTTCGATCACCAGAAACTTCGCGATGCCGAGTTTCCGCAACTGCTGCTTCCACCGCATATGCGTCTCGCGGTCTTTCAGCGGATACCAGATCACCGTCACGCCATGCGCCCATTTGCGGGCAGCCGCAGCGAGGGTGGCGGTGATGCGCGCGCGTTCGTCGGTCTGCTCATAGGGCGGATCGACCACCACCACGCCGCGCGGGGTACGCGTCGGCAGCATCGCCAGCCAAAGCTCGTAGGCGTCGCGCTGATGAACGGCGGCGGGGGTGCCGCGCATCGCGCCGCGCAGCGTATAGGCATCGTCGGGGTGTTTTTCGTTGAGGATCAGGAAATCCTGCGGGCGCAGAAGCTGTGCCAGAACCTGCGGCGATCCGGGGTAGAGGCGCGGCTCGGCCCCGGAATTCACCGCCTGTACGGCGGCGCGGTAGTCGTCCAGCAAGGGGTTCGGGTCGGCAAAGGCGCGCAGCACGCCGTGCGTCGCCTCGCCGGTGCGCTGCGCCTCGTCGCCGCCGAGGTCGTAGAGCCCGCAGCCCGCATGGGTATCGATCAGGGTCAGCGCGCCCGGCTTTTGCTGCAAGGCTCGCACAAGGGCGATCAGCAGGCTGTGCTTCACGACATCGGCGCTATTACCAGCATGAAAGCTATGGCGATAATTCATCGTAATTCAAAATCCCGGCGATCTGCCCTCATGCGAACGGCTGGGCGCGGAAGCCGGGCGCAAGGCGATGGAAGCAAGCAATCGGGTGCCCGTACAGAGTCGGGCGGAAAGCTTCAAAAGATTCCGCCCAAAGCCTTGATGCTGCGGGAGCGATCGTCACCGGAGGCACGGGCCTCCCGGTCGCAGGAGATGTTCGATCGACGAGGAGCCGGATGCGATTGGCATGGTGTCGCCCGATGCCGGCCGACCGTTCATATGCCACCGCATGATCAGAATTGCGGCGCTTCGGCGTGCGCGCCTGTCCGCAGCGGACCTGCACCTGCTCGATGTCGAACGACCTGGATCGGTCGCTTGCCGTCATTTCATGTTCGAATGTCGGCGACCGCCCGAACCCGGTCGTTAACCGTCTTTGCCGTTCGCCAATTTCCGCCGCCCCAATGAAAAAAGGCCCCGGCGATGCCGAGGCCCTTTCTCTATTTCGTTGGGATTAGGCCTGGCCACCACCGCTACCGGTGCCGCCGCCGCCCATCCACCTGTAGAACCAACCCATGGGATGTCTCCTAGATGCACGTCTGCACTACCCACGAGGAGCAGTTAACGCACTATATACCTTAAGAGGCATGGTAAATCGAGTCTTAACTAATAATATTACCACTTTGGTAACGATTAGGCGGAGCGGCTGTGCGGGGAGGTCGCGAGCGACGTCGTGAGCTCGGTAAATAGTTGCGGTTTGCCAAGGTGATAGCCCTGGCCGACATCGCATCCGAGCTCTTCGAGAAGCGCCATGGTGGGGGCGTCCTCAATGCCTTCGGCGACGGCTACGGCGCCCAGACGGTGCGCCAGATCGATGGTGGACTTCACCACTTCGAAGTTGCGCTGCGAATCGCGCATCGTCATCACGAATCGCTTGTCGATCTTGATTTCGTCGGCCTCGATCTCGGTCAGATATTCGAGGTTCGACTGGCCGGTGCCATAGTCGTCGATCGACAGGCGGATGCCTGCGCGGCGCAGCTGCGCGAGGGTCTGGCGCGCCTGGCGGCTGTTTTCGATCTGCGCCGTTTCGGTGATCTCGATCGTGAGCAGTTCGGCCGGCAGGTGGTGCGCGGTGAGCATGACGCGGATCGTGCCGACAAGGTCGGCATGGTCGAGCAGGGTCGCCGAGAGGTTGACCGACATGTTGATCTTGAGCCCGCGATCGCGCAGCTGCGCCGCCGAGCGGATCGCCTGGTCCATCACGAACAGCGTCAGGCGATAGATGTCCTGGCTCTTTTCGGCCTGGACGATGAATTCGTCGGGCGGGATCGGCCCGCGCGTCGGGTGCGTCCAGCGTGCGAGCGCCTCAACCCCGACGAGGTCGCGGGTGCGGATGTCATATTGCGGCTGGAAGGCGACCCAGATGTCGCCGCCGGTGAGCGCGTCCTCGAGCTGCGAATGGAAGCTGAGCTGCCAGCCCGCGTCTTCCTTTTGCCGCGGCGAATATTTGGTCCAGAGGGCACGGGTGCGGATCGCGCGTTCGGCGGCGACGAGCGACGCGGCGAGGCGCTGGGCGTTCGATCCCTCGAACTCGTCGTTGACCCCGAAGGCGATCGCGACGTCGACGCGCAGCTCGCCGATCGTCAGCGGGGCGTTGAACAGCGCGGCGAGGCCTGCGAGATGCCCCTCGATCTGGCTGTGCTGATAATAGGGAACGAGCCAGGCGAAGGTGCCGTCGAGATCGTGGTGGAGCTGGGTGCCGTGGCAGGCCAGCGTCAGTCGGCGCGCGACCTGGTCGACGAGCTGTTGGCTGCCCTCGCCGGGAAGGAAGGCGGCGAGATCCTCGAAATTGACGAGCTTCGCGGCGATGACGGTCGCGCTGCCGAAAGCGGCCTGCGCGCGCAGCGCCTCGAAATTGGGGAGGCCCGACACCGGGTTCTCGCGCTGGGCGGAGAAGCGGCGGCGCTTGCGGCTGACATTGGCGCTGACCGCGGCGATCAGGAAGAGCGAGGCGCCGATCGAAGCGGTGACCAGCATCGTCGCGAGCAGGATCTTGACGACCACCAGCACCCCAACGGCGGCAAGCGCAGCGGGGGCGTACCAGCGCTGAAAGCGCGGCAGCAGCGCGGCGCAGAGGCCGATGGCGGCGAGTGCGAGCGCGGGCAGCCAGCCGATGTCGACGGGGTTGCCGCGCTTGAGCGTCTCGCCCGCGATCAGATGGATATAGGCGCCGGGGACGAGGTCGTGACCAGGGAGGTAATGCGCGTCCTGGAAGGTCGAGGCGGTCGGCGCGAAAATGACGTCCTTGCCGCGAAGCTGGGCCGCGCCGACGCGCCCGGCGAGCAGATCGGCGGCGCCATAGATCGGGATGCTGTTGGTGTCGTAGGAGAAATCGAGGCGAAATGTCTTGGGTTCGGCCGAGGTCTTGCCGCCGAGCAGCGAGGCGAAGCTGGGCAGCTTGCGGCCGTCGGCGATATAGGTGATCGGGACACTCCAGACCTGCCAGAATTCGAAATCCCACGCGATGCTGGCGATCTGCGCCTTTTCGCCGAAGGCGGGGTTGGGGAAGATCGAGCGGCTGCGGTCGGTGCCGGGCATCGATTTGGTCGCGACCGCAAGCACCGCGCGGTCGCCCATTTTCTTCACCGCGTCGGTGAGCCGCGAGAAATCGGGGTCCGATTCGCGGCGGTCGAAGTAGAAATCGAGAAACATGCGCTTGGCGCCGGCCTTGTCGATCGCGCTGATGACCTCGCCATATTGGGTCATCGAGAAATTGCCGCCGGGGGTCTGGCCGAGCGTGCGATCATCGAGCGCGACGATGACGATATCGCCCGAAACCGGGCGGTCGCCGAGCCGGCTGGTCGCCATCGCGATCACCCGGTCGGGGAGTTCGCCGGCGCCCGAAAAACCGACGATGATGCTGAGCAGCAGCGCGAGCCCGAGGGTGCGCCAGCTGACGATCATCCTGTTGACACCAATTGGCACGCGCGCACGTCTCCACCGACTACCGGACGTGCCTAGGCTCCGATGGTTATCATCGCGTTAATGGTTAACGATGCCGCGCGGTTTTGGAGGCGTGGCAGGGTGGGCGGTAGCGGACGTTTCAGATCCTCCCCACGCGAAGCGATGGGGAGGTGGCAGCCCGTCAGGGCTGACGGAGGGGTCAGCGACCTCGCGTCGGGACGCACCGTCGCTACCCCTCCACCACTCGCTTCGCGAGCGGTCCCCCTCCCCAACGCTTCGCGATGGGGAGGATCTTTAGGGCAGCTAACCACCCCGAAGCTGCCGCCAGGGGTCAGGCGAAAGCCGGCAGCGCCGCGTCGCCGGCGAGCGCCGAGGGGGCGAGGCCGGTCGCCGCGGGGACGATCTGTTGCAGGTAGAAGCGCGTCGAGGCGATCTTGGCGGCGAGGAAGGCGGCGTCGCCTTCGCCCGCGTCGAGCATCGCCTTCGCCGCCCGGTGCTGGATCGCCATCAGCCAGCCGCAGGTCGCGGTCGCGAGCATGGTGAGATAGGGGTAGCTGCCCGCGAGCCGGTCGCCCGTCGGGGCCGAAACCATCCAGTCGGTGACCGCGCGGCACGCGTCGACGAGCTTCTGCAATTCGGGGAAATCGGCGGCGCCATGCGCGATGTCGTCGATCAGGCCGCGGACGAGGTCGCCGCCCGCCATGCCGAGCTTGCGGCCGACGAGGTCCGCCGCCTGGATGCCGTTGGTGCCTTCGTAGATCGGGGCGATCCGCGCGTCGCGATAATGCTGCGCGGCGCCGGTTTCCTCGATGAAGCCCATGCCGCCATGGACCTGGATGCCGAGGCTGGCGACCTCGCAGCCGATATCGGTGGCGTGCGCCTTGACGAGCGGGATGAGGATTTCGGCGCGCGCGGCGGCGCCCTCGTCGCCCAGCTTGCCGAAGTCGATCTGCGCGGCGGCATAATAAGTAAGCGCGCGCGCGGCCTCGGTCTGCGCGCGCATCCGCCACAGCATGCGGCGGACATCGGGATGCTTGTCGATCGTCACCGGCGCGCGGTCGGTGCCGCCGGCGAGCGCCGACTGGACGCGCTCGGCGGCGAAGCCCTGCGCCTGCTGCGTCGCGCGTTCGGCGATCTGGACGCCCTGGCAGCCGACCATCAGGCGGGCGTTGTTCATCATCACGAACATCGCGCGCATGCCGCCCATTTCGTCGCCGACGATCTCGCCGAGGCAGTCCTCGTTCTCCCCGTAAACCATCACCGCGGTCGGCGAGCCGTGGATGCCGAGCTTGTGCTCGATCGAGGCGCACTGGACGCCGTTCGAGATCGTCGGCTTGCCATTGGCGTCGAGGCGATATTTGGGGACGAGGAAGAGCGAGATGCCGCGCGTCCCCTCGGGCGCGCCCGGCGTGCGCGCGAGGACGAGGTGGACGATATTGTCGGTGAGGTCATGTTCGCCGAAGGTGATGAAGATCTTTTGTCCCTTGATCTTGTAGAGGCCGGCGTTCGCGCCTTCGGTGACCTTTTCGGCGGTCGAGCGCAGCGCGCCGACGTCGCTGCCCGCGGCGGGCTCGGTGAGGTTCATCGTGCCGTTCCACGCGCCCGAGACGAGCTTGGGCAACCAGCTCTGGCGCTGGTCCTCGGTGCCATAGGCCATCAGCGCATGGATCGCGCCGGGGGTGAGGATGTTGCAGAGGGTGAAGCCCATGTCGGCGCTGCCGAGCGCCTCGATCACCACGGTCGCGAGGGTGAAGGGCAGGCCCTGGCCGCCATATTCGGTCGGGCCGTCGATGCTGCCCCAGCCGGCGTCGACGAACTGCTGGTATGCGTCCTTGAAGCCCGGGGGCATGACGACCTTGCCGTCCGCCCATTTGGGATTGTTGACGTCGCCGACGCGGTTGAGCGGGGCGTAAACTTCCGCGGCAAACTCGCCGATCCCGGTGACGATCGCCTCGACCATGTCGGGGGTGGCGTCGGCGAAGCGTTCGTGCTGCGCCATCGCGTCGACGCGCGCGATATGGTCGAGAACGAACAGTTGCTCGGTGGTCGGCGGCGTATAGGTCATTTTGCTCCCCTTTTAGGGATGATTCCACAGGTGGCGGCGCTATAGCGCGGCATGGCCGAGGGTCAAAGCAACGAGCGCATCGCGACCGAGAAGCTGCCGTTTAACACGGATGCGATAGCGCGCGCCGTCGACCGCGTGGTCGCGGGCGAGCCGGTCGCGGTGCCGACCGAGACGGTGTACGGGCTCGCCGCCGACGCGCGCAACCCCGAAGCGGTGGCGCGCATCTATGCGGCGAAGGGCCGGCCCGACTTCAACCCGCTGATCGTGCATGTAGCGGACCTTGCGGCGGCGGAGAAGCTGGGGGTATTCAGCGCGGTCGAGCGCTCGCTCGCGGCGCATTTCTGGCCGGGGCCGCTGACCCTTGTGGTACCGCGCAGCGCCGATTGCCCGGTGGCGAGCATCGCGACGGCGGGGCTGGGCACGATCGCGCTTCGGGTGCCGGGGCATCGCGCGATGCAGGCGCTGCTCGCCGAGAGCGGCGCGCCGCTCGCGGCGCCGAGCGCCAATGCGAGCGGCGGGGTGAGCCCGACGAAGGCCGACCATGTGCTCGCGACCCTCGACGGGCGGATCGCGCTGGTGATCGACGACGGGCCGACGACGGCGGGGGTCGAATCGACGATCGCGCGGGTAAGCGACGGCGCGGTCGAGATATTGCGGCCGGGGCCGGTGACGGCAGCGATGCTGGCCGAGGCGTCGGGCTTGGCGGTGACCGGGACCCAAGGATCGGAGATCGTCGCGCCGGGGATGCTGGCGAGCCATTATGCGCCGGGCAAGCCAGTGCGGCTTGGCGCGACGGGCTTTGCGGGCGACGAATATGCGATCGGGTTCGGCGCGCTGCGCGGTGATTACCAGCTGAGCGCGGCGGGCGATTTGACCGAGGCGGCGGCGCGATTGTTCGATGCGCTGCACGCGGGGGCGGCGAGCGCGAAGACGAAGATCGCGGTCGCGGCGATCCCGCAGGATGGCTTGGGTGCTGCGATCAACGACCGGCTTTCGCGCGCGGCGGTGTGAATTTTTTGGTTCGCGCGAAGACGCGAAGACGCGAAGAAGATTGTTCGGGCCGATAGGCCCCTTTTTGATTCCACGCCGCGTTCGACGCGCCGCCAAACGAGAGAGCCGCTTCGCGGCATACGCAAGCTCTTCCCGTCTTCGCGTCTTCGCGCGAACTATTTCCTAAGCCGCGGCCGGCTCCACCGGATCGGCATGCGGCACCTTGCGCGCGACGATCAGGCAGGCGGCGACGATCAGCACCGCGCCGGCGATCGTCGGCAGCGTCACCGGTTCGTTGAAGAAGGTCCAGCCGAAGAGCATCGCCCAGAGGAAGCCGGTATATTCGGTGGTCGCGAGGATTTGCGTCTCGGCGCGGGCATAGGCCCAGCTCAGGAGCAGGAGCGAGGTCGTCGCGAGGATCGCGGCGCCGAGGATGTGCGGGGCATGGTCGCCGCTCGGCACCGCCGCGAACCAGGGCGCGCCGAGCGCAAGGATCGCGGCGACGAAGAAATTCTGGAAAAAGGCGATTTCGAGCGGCTCGGCCATCTTCGCCTGCCGCCGCGCGAGGATGAGGTTATAGGCGTAGAAGACCGCCGACAGGAAGACCGCGCCGACCGCGAGCAGCGCCTCGTCCGAATAGGCGCTGCCGCCGAGCTTGCCCGCGACGATGACGATCACCCCGGCGAGGCCGAGCAGCGAGGCCATGACCGAGCGCGGCCCGATCTTTTCGCCGAGGAAGATCGCGGCCATGTAGAGCGCCATCAGCGGCGCGACGAAGGCGAGTGCGATCGCCTCCGCCATCGGCAACCGCGCGAGCGCCCAGAAAAAGCAGAGCGCCATCCCCGCGACGAACAGCGAGCGCCACGCGTGGATCGTCATCGTCGCGCGGTCGGGCCATTGCGGCCGCAGCGAGAAATAGACGGCGCCGCTGACGAGCGTGCCGGTGCCGGTGCGCCAGAGCACCGCGTTATAGGCGCCGAGGTCGATCGACAGCCCCTTCATCAGCACGTCCATCGCCGAGAAGGTCGCGATCCCCGCGCAGGCGATCAGGAAGGGGATCAGGGGCGAGGGCGAATCGGGGCGCATGGCGGGGGCTGTAGCGGAGTTTGGCGCGTTGATCGCGCCTCCTGTACAGGGATCAACATAGGGCAGCGCGAAAAGCGGCTTTGGGGTGGGAAGCCGCCCCTACATTCTCGTCATGCTGAACTCGTTTCAGCATCCATGGCCTGAATTCTCGTCCAACGCCGCGCCGAAGGAAACGGCAGACCATGGATCCTGAAACAAGTTCAGGATGACGATGCTATAAATGTCGCGTTTCGCACGTTAGCGGTCATTCTACCCGCATCGGCAGCGAATGGCTGAAATGGGGTGGTTAGCGGACATTCCAGAATGGAGTGTCGACACCTCGTTGCCACAAGTCTTCAAACTCAGCCTCAGTCATCGCCAAAGGCTCCCCATCGCCAAAGCCGTCATCGAGAGAGGTATCGATTAGCGACGGGCACGGCCTGCCGTCACGCTCCTCGATCTCGATGCTATTTCGGGTGATGCGGCCGTCGGGAAAGACTTCTATGGATCGACGGACGGCATCGTTGTCTTTGTCGATCTCGTAATACAGCCACGATGGTTCGTCCGCCGGAACCTCGTCCTCTGGCCACGGCAAGCGAAAGTAGCTGGGTAGCTCGCTGGATTTCATAGCGACATAGTAGCCCGCGCGATCAACAGAGCAATGTCCGCAATCGGTCGCTAGCTGTCATGGCATGGGGACATATCACCGAAACGTCGCCATGCCCGCGCCGTCGATGTTGAGCTTCTGCCCCGAGCAATAGGGGTTGGCGTCGCTGACGAACCACAGCACCGCCGCGGCGACGTCCTCGGGCAGCGAGACGCGGCCGAAGGGGAATTTGGCGTCGAGGTGGTGGATGTCGTCCTGTCCGGTGATCGCGCGCGCGAGCTTGTCGCCCATGTCGCTGACGGTCAGCGAGGGGGCGACGATGTTGACGCGGATGCCGTTCGCCATCTCTTCCTTCGCGAGCGTCAGCGCGAGCGCTTCGCCCGCCGCCTTGCCCATATTGTAGGGCGCGCCATTGGCGCTGTGGCTGAGCGTCGCGACGCTCGAGATGAGAATGATGTCGCTGCGGTCGTGGGTGCGCAGCTGCGGCAGCGCGAGGCGGCTGACGCGGTGCGGGCCGAGCGCGTGGGTCGCGATGACGCGTTCGAGTTCGGCGGGGTCGGTGTCGGCGACAGTGCGGCCGCGGCTCGCGATGCCGGCGTTGTTGATGAGGATCGACATCGGGCCGAAATCGGCCTCGATCCCCGCGACCATCGCGGCGCAGGCCTCCTCGTCGGTGACCGACGCCTGATACGCCTTCGCCTTGCGCCCCAGCGCTTCGATGTCGGCGACGGTGGCGGCGGCGGCATCGGCGTCCCGCGTGTAATTGACCGCGATGTCGGCGCCCGCCTTTGCCAGCGCGAGCGCGATGCCGCGGCCGATGCCGCGCGAGGCGCCGGTGACGAGCGCGGTGCGCCCGGCAAGGTTCATCCCGGTCATGTCTCTCTCCCTTATTGCATCAATTCGGTCTGGATCTCTTGCATGTTGCGGCTCGCGGCGTTGCGCCATTTGGGCGCCGCCTTGCGGTTGAGCACATGGCCGCGCGCGTCGAGGATCGCGACGGTCGGCGTGCCCTTGATCTTCTTGAAGCCGAAGCGCGCCGGCACCTCGGGATTCCGGCCCTGACCGACCTGCGGCATGCCGATGTCGACGAAGACGATATGGTAGCGGGCTGCGAGCGTCGCGGCGAGGTCGGCGCTGGTCACCGCATTGGCGAACCAGGCGCTGTCGTGGCAGTCGTTCGACCCCATCACGAGCAGCACGCGCTTGCCCGACTGGCGCGCGGCGGCGAGCGCGGAATCGACCGCGGCCATCGCGTCCACTTTGGGGTCGAACGCCATGGTTTCATAGGGTTGCTCGACCCCGGGGATGCTGCGGAGCGGGGCATCCTCGCTCGCCGCAACGGGTGCCAGCGGGAGCAGCAGGGCGGCGAAGGCGAGAGCAAGAGCGGGGGCGATTGGGCGCGTCATGGAGTGACGATAGGTTTTGCATGACGTTTCCGTCAACGTAAGATAGCCTTCCGCCCATGAGCTGGAAAAAAGAAGTCGAGGAGCTTGGGCTCCGCCGCGCGATGGCCGAGAAGATGGGCGGGGAAGAAAAGGTCGCGCGCCAGCACGGGCGCGGCAAGATGGACGCGCGGGCGCGGCTCGCGGCGATCGTCGACCCGGGGAGCTTTCGCGAAATCGGCAAGATCGCGGGGCGAGGGCGCTATGGCGCGGACGGCGAGCTCGAGGATCTGGCGGCGTCGAACTTCATCTTCGGACGCGCCAATGTGGACGGGCGGCCGGTGGTCGCCAGTGCCGACGATTTCACCGTGCGCGGCGGCGCGGCCGATGCGGCGCTGCACCGCAAGTTCGTGCAATGCGAAGCGATGGCGCATGAATATCGTCTGCCGCTGATCCGCATGATCGACGGCACCGGCGGCGGCGGGTCGGTCAAGACGCTCGAGGATATGGGATATACCTATATCCCCGCAGTGCCCGGCTGGGACCAGATCATCGCCAATCTCGACACCGTGCCGGTGGTCGCGCTCGCGCTCGGGCCGACGGCGGGGCTGGGCGCGGCGCGGGTGGTGGCGAGCCATTACAGCATCATGGTGCGCGGGCTGTCGCAACTGTTCGCGGCGGGGCCGGCGGTCGCGGCGGCGATCGGCGATACGCTCGATCGCGAGGAACTGGGCGGGGTCGACGTCCATACGCGCAACGGCGTGGTCGACGACGAGGTGGCGTCGGAGGCGGAGGCGTTCGCGGCGGCGCGGCGGTTCCTGTCTTACCTGCCCTCGTCGATCCACGAGCGCGCGGCGCGGACCGAATCCCGCGACCCGGTCGGGCGGCGCGAGGAGAGCCTGCTCTCGGTCGTGCCGCGCGAGGCGAAGATGGTCTATTCGATGCGGCGCATCGCGAATGCGGTGTTCGACCAAGGCAGCTTTTTCGAGATGGGCGCGCGCTGGGGACGGGCGGTAATCACGGCGTTCGCTCGATTGGATGGCTATCCGGTCGCGGTGCTGGCGAGCGACCCGTCGTTCCTCGGCGGGTCGTGGGATGCGAAGACGAGCGAGAAGGCCGAGCGCTTCGTGAAGATGGCCGACCAGTTCCGGCTGCCGATCGTGCATCTCGTCGACAATCCGGGCTTCATGATCGGTGGCGAGGCCGAAAGGACGGGGACGATCCGTTACGGTGTGCAGGCGATGAACGCGATCTATCGCGCGTCGGTGCCGCTGGCGTCGGTCGTGGTGCGGCGCGCTTACGGGATCGCGGGCAGCGCGATGTCGAACGCCGAGCGGTTCCAATATCGCTTCGCCTGGCCGTCGGGCGACTGGGGCAGCCTGCCGATCGAGGGCGGGGTCGAGGTCGCGTACAAGAGCGAGCTCGAGGCGGCCGAGGACCCGGCGGCGCATCTGGAGGCGATCCGCGCGCGGCTGAACCGGGTGCGCTCGCCGTTTCGCACGGCGGAGAAATATGGCGTCGAGGATATCATCGACCCGCGCGATACGCGGCCTTTGCTGTGCGAGTTTGCCGAGCTGGCGTGGCGGGTGGTGAAATAGATTTCCCGAACCCGTTCGTGCTGAGTCCCTCGACTGCCTTGCAGGCGCTCGGGAGAGCCTTGTCGAAGCACCGTATTTTCTTCTAGCCTCGTTGAGGGGAAGAACAGCCCTTCGACAAGCTCAGGGCGAACGGAGTGGGGATGGGTATGACGGGGACCCGCCATTACGGGATGGACTGGCTCCGCATCGGGGCGTTCGCGCTGCTGATCCTCTATCATATCGGCATGTATTTCGTGCCGTGGGGCTGGCATGTGAAGATCGCCGCGCCGCTCGACTGGGTGGCGATCCCGATGCTCGCGACGAACAGCTGGCGGCTGGCCTTGCTGTTCCTCGTGTCGGGCTATGCGAGCGCGGCGCTGTTCGCGAAGCTCGGCGGGCCGGGCAGTTTTGCGAAGTCGCGCAGCGCGCGGTTGCTGATCCCCTTGCTGTTCGGCATGATCGTGATCATCCCGCCGCAGCCGTGGATCGACCTTGCGGGCCAGCATGGCTACCCGCACGGCTTCCTGCATTTCTGGCTGCACGATTATTTCGGCTTCCAGTTCATCGACGGCATCGCGCTGCCGACGTGGCAGCATCTGTGGTTCGTCGTTTACCTGTGGGTCTATACGATGCTCGCGGCGTTGCTGCTGGCGCTGATCCCCGCGAATGCGCGGGCGCGGATCGCCGATGGCGCGGCGCGGCTGCTCGGCGGGTGGCGGTTGCTCGTGGCCCCCGCCCTGTGGTGGATCCTGCTCTACCTCGCCTTTCCCGAGCATGACGAGACGCACGGGCTGTTCGACGACGGGCCGTCGCATCTTCATTATCTCGCCGCCTTCGGCATCGGCTGGCTGCTGCGGGTGCGGCCGATCCTGTTCGAGGCGGTGGCGCGCTGGTGGAAGGTCGCGCTGGTTGTCGGGCTGCTCGCGTTCGTCCCCGTCGCGTGGATCGAGGCGACCTGGCCGGGCGACACGGTCGCGCCCGACTGGGTGTTCCTGCCCTATCATGTCGCGCGCCACATCAACGGCTGGCTGGTGATCGTCGCGCTGGTCGGGATCGCCGACGCCAAGTGGAACTGCGACCACCCCAAGCGCGCGATGCTCGCCGAGGCGGTCTTCCCCTTTTACATCATCCACCAGACGATCATCGTCGTCGTCGGCTGGTGGCTGCTCAAGGGGCAGGTCGCGGCGCTGCCCTCCTTCCTGATCCTGCTCGCGGCGACCGTCATCGGATGCTGGCTTTTCTATGCGATCGGGCGCAGCATCGGCTGGCTGCGGCCGCTGATCGGACTGCAGCGAAAATAGGGGAGAGCGACATGGGGGCAGTGAAGGGCTTGATCGCGGTCGTCGGGATCGCGGCGATCATGATGGGCGGGCTGTGGATATTGCAGGGGCTCGACATCGTGCGCTGGCCGGCGAGCAGCTTCATGCTCGGCGACACGACCTGGACGCGCAACGGCACCGTGCTCGCGGTCGTCGGGATTTTCCTCGTCTGGTACGCGCGCAAGAAGCCGTAAGAGCATTCGACTACAAATGTAGTTGATCTGTATTGACGATGTGATACACCTTCGTCCGACCGGGGTTGGATTGGAGATGAGAATGATGTGTTCGCGCCGCCTTTTGCCTGCCCTGCTGCTCGCCGCCGCCTTGCCGCTTGGCGCACCGTCGCCGGCGCAAGCTGCCGACGAGGCCGCCCCCGTCAGCGCGAACGCCGTCGCCGAGGCCTATGCCGCGCTGCTCGCGCGCGACTATGTCTATCCCGCGACGGGCGAGCGTTATGCCGCCGCGATCCGCGCCGCGATCAAGGCGGGCCGCTATGCACCGCTGACCGGCGAGGAACTCGGCCGTGCGATCGACGCCGATATCAATGCGGTGTCGCCCGACGGTCATCTGCGGCTGCGCACGCCGCTCGCCGCGCCGCCGGCGGGGGCCGCGCCGCCGGCGGGGGCCGCGCCGGGCGTGCCCGCGCCGGCGCCGCGCCCGAAGAAGGTGCCGGTCGAGCAACCGGGCTGGATCGCCCCCGGCATCGCCTTCGTCCGCTTCAACGTCTTTCCCGACGATGCCGCGGTGACCGCCGAGGCGGCGAAGTTCATGGCCGACCATGCCGATGCCCGGGCGATCATCTTCGACATCCGTACGCATAACGGCGGCGGGCTCGACCAGATGGACGTGATCTTTCCCTGGCTGTTCGGCAAGGAGACGCGGCTGGTGACGATGGCGACGCGCGCCTCGGTCGATGCGCGCGGTGGATCGCCGATCGACGGGGTGCCCTCGATGCGGCCGGTCACGGGCGATGCGGGCATGGTGACGCGCGAACATTGGGCGACGCCCAATGCCGACACGCGGCTGCGCGATGCGAAAATCTATGTGCTTACTTCGGGCGCGAGCGCGTCGGCGGCCGAGCATTTCGCGCTCGCGATGAAGCATACGGGGCGCGGCGTGCTGGTCGGCGATCCCACGGCGGGCGCCAATCATTTCGGCTTCGGCGAGGATCTGGGCGGCGGTTATGGCGCCTTCATCCCGGTCGGGCGCACCTATGATCCGACGACCGGCAAGGATTGGGAAGGCATCGGCGTGCTGCCCGATATCGCGGTTCCGCCGGCGCAGGCGCTCGAACGCGCGCTGACCGAACTCGGCGTGGACGCCGCCGAGGCGAAGCGGCTGTCCGACGCGCATATGCCGGGCTGGCCGATGGAGCGGCGGCGGCCCAAGCCCGCGGGCTAGACCCGGAACCCGGCCGCGTCGGTCGCCCGTTCGTCGGCGCACTTGGTGTGTTGGTCGAATGATACACGTCGGATCTGTGCAAATTCGCTATGCCGCGCGTGCATCCAATCAGCGGATTGCGGGCGTCCAGCTGTTGTCATCTGTCGCCACAAAGGGAGGAATGTCATGTCGCGTCCGGCACTGCTTCGCAGCACCAGCTATTTGTTCGCCGCCTTCGGACTGGCCGTCGCGGGTGTCGCGATCGCCTTGCCGGCCGCGCCGGTCGCGGCGCGGACGGCGACAGCGGCCCAGCCCGGGCGTCCCGCCGCCGACAAGGCGCAGGACATATACCGCAAGCCCGGGATGATGGTCCGGTTCGCGGGGATCAAGCGCGGCAATATCGTCGTCGAAATCCTGCCTGGCGAGGGCTATTTCACCCGCGTCTTTTCAAATGCGGTCGGCCCGAGGGGCAGGGTTTACGCAACCGAATTGCGCGACCCGGCGGGTGCGCAGGCGATCGCCGCCGAACCCGGTCGCGGCAACATCAAGGCCTATGCCGGAAAGCCCGGCGACATTGCGCCAAAGGGGGTCGCCGACGTCGTCTGGACCTCGCGCAACTATCATGACCTGAAGGGCCCGAAAGTGCCCGCCGACACTGCCGGACAGGTCAACAAGGCGGCGTTCGCGGCGCTCAAGCCCGGTGGCTATTATATCGTGCTCGACCATAGCGCGGCGGTGGGGTCCGGACTGCGCGACGTCGACACGCTGCATCGCATCGACGCCGAGGCGGTGAAGGCCGAGGTGCTCGCCGCCGGATTCGAGTTCGCCGGTGAGACCGCCTTGCTGGCCAACGCAGCCGACACGCGCACGCTGCCGGTGTTCGACGACGCGATCAAGGGCAGGACCGACCAGTTCGTGCTGCGGTTCAGGAAGCCGCGGTGATGCGTGCGGCCCTCGCCGTTGGGCGAGGGTCTCAGCTTCCCGCCAGCCTGGTCAGCGCGTCGCCGTCGACGCGCATCACGGTCCATTCGTCCATCAGCTTCGCACCGAGGCTCTGGTAGAAGCCGATCGACGGGGTGTTCCAGTCGAGCACCCACCATTCGAGGCGGGCGCAGTCGCGTTCGACGCAGAGCTTGGCGAGATGCGCGAGCAGCGCCTTGCCGAGCCCCGAGCCGCGCGCGTCGGGGCGCACGAACAGATCCTCGAGATAGATGCCCGGCTTGCCCTCGAAGGTCGAGAAATTGTGGAAGAAGAGCGCGAAGCCCTGCGGGGCGCCGTCGATCTCGCCGATCAATACCTCGGCATAGGGGCGGGCGCCGAAGAGACGGTCGCCGAGCACCGCCTCGTCGAAGCGGACTTCGTGCGCGAGCTTTTCATAATCGGCGAGGTCGCGGATGAACTGCGCGATCAGCGGCAGGTCGGCGGGCGTGGCGGGGCGGATGGCGAGGGTCATTGCGGCCTTTCGGAGACGGGAGGGGCTTTGGGCATTGCGGCGGGGGCGCCCGACCAGCGGGGCGGCAGATCGGTCCCGGCGGTGCGTCGGTGGCGGGCATGTTCGCACGCCACCGCCTCATCGGTCAGATCGCCGCGTGAAAGATCGATCGCGACATCGGCATAGCGTGCGCAAAGCCGGCCATATTCGGCGTCATCGACCGTCAGGCGCTCGATCGCGGCGGACAGGCGTGCCTTCGTCCTCGCCGCGACATCGTCGGTCGGCTGAACCGGTCCGGCGGCGGCGATCAGGAGGGCGGCGAGCGATGCGATCATGGCGGCGAATCCTGTCGCGCGCGCGCGCCGCTGTCAAATCCGCTTGCGCCCCTTGAGGATCGCGAGCGCGATGCCGACGAGTGCGGGCTGGCCGATCACGGCGGGGGCGTCGGCCCAGAAGGTTGCGGGGCCGCAGATGCCGGCCATCACCTCATAGATATGGAGCGCGCCGTGGAGCGCGAGCCACAGCCCGCCGACGCAGGCGGCGCGCCAGCGGCGGGCGGGGGCGAGCATCGCGTAGAAGAGGATCAGCCCCGAACCGATATAGGCGAGGCCGATGTCGCGGATGAAATGCTGGTTCGGCGGCCCGGTGGTGACGACGGTGGGCACGAAGACATACCAGTCGAGCGGCTTCGCGAGCATGAAGGCGCCATTGGCGACGGTGGTGACGGCGGCGACGAGCAGGAGGAGCTGGACCATCCGGTCGAGCGCGTCATATCTTGGCGGTGTCATCTTTTAGGCCTCCCTCTCGCGCGCGCTGCAGATAATGCGGCACGGCCAGCATGATTGCCCCCGGACCCATGAGCATGCCCGCCATCCGCAACAGCTCCAACCCGGCATCGCGGCCCTGGTTCGGGTGGTCGTTCCACAGTCCCGCGATGCCACCAGCAAGGATCAGAAATCCCATCCCGACGAAGGCGAAGCCCGCTATCGACCAAAGGCGGTGTTTCATGATGTCGCCCCTAGCACTGCGATAGTTTGTCGGAAGCGATCGTAGGCGATGAACATTGCCGCGCCGACCGAGGAAGCCATCAGCCCGACGACCAGGCTGTCGAAGACCATCAGCGCCCAGACGAGCGCACCGGGCGCGCCGAGCGCCCAGCGGTGGTTCATGCCGTGGAGCCACGACAGCGGGGCGAAGAGCAAAGGCAGCAGCAGCGCGAGGAGGAGCAGCCAGGGCCAGCTTTTGGCGATCAGCGTCTTCATCGGGGTGGCGCGGTCGCCGAACAGGCCGGCGAGCATCACGAACAGATAGGGGAGCGAAAGCAGGCTGGCGATCACGATCAGCGCGAGCGGCGCCTTGTGCCCGGTCAGCGGCTCGATCAGTTCGGTGACCGATCCGATCGCCATGAACAGGATGAAGCCGACGATCAGCCGGACCCACGCGAGCCGCCGGATGTCGTACCAGCGCCCGCCATGTGCGCGGCACCACCAGAAGCGCGCCGAGGCGATGAAGGTCAGGACGAGCCCGGCGATCTTCACATAGCCGAAGCCCATGCGCAGCGGGTCGTTGCCCGCGAGCTTCGCGGCGGCGATGCTGTCGAACATGCCGAGGTGGATCTCTGCGACATGCTGCGCGAATTCGGGGACGACAACGAGCGCGACGACAGCGGGGCCGACCCAGAAGAGGCTGACGCTGCGGGTCAGATAGTCGCCGATGGCCGAGAGGATGGTGCGCAGGACGATCGTCGCGCGTGCGGCGGCACTCATTCGGGCTTCTCCCTTTTCAGCAATTCGCCGACGGTGACGATGCGATGGCCCTTGGCCGCGAGCCCGTCGAGGATCAGCGGCACCGCGGCGCGCTCGACCCGGTTGCCGCGGTACATCGCGTGGACGAGGATGATCGATCCCGGCCGCGCGCGCGACACGATGTCGCGGGCATAGGCCGCCGGCGTCGGGTGGCGCCCGACGTCGTCGGCGACGTCCCAGGTGATGCTGCGATAGCCCTGCTGCCTGACGGCGAGCGGCAGGCCGAGCAGGCGCTGGCCGTAGGGCGGGCGGAACAGGACCGGACGGGCGACGCCGGCGGCACGCAGCAGCGCGTCGGTGCGCGCGATCTCGGCGCGGTAATGCGCCTGCGAGCGGCCGACCATATGCCCGTGCGACCAGCTGTGGTTGCCGAGTTCGTGCCCCGCCGCGACCAGCCGCTTCGCCTGGTCGGGATAGCGCTCCATCTTGCTGCCGATGAGGAAGAAGGTTGCGTGGACGCGGCGTTTGGCGAGTTCGTCGATGACCGCGTCGACCCCCTCGGGCGTCGGGCCGTCGTCGAAGGAGAGCGCGACGATTTTTTCTTCGGTCTCGACGCGGCAGGTGACCGCGCCGACCATCTGCCAGCAGGGCAGCTTGCTGATGCGCCAGAGCGCGAGGGTGGTGACGAGGAGGAGCAGGATGGCGAGGATGGCGATCCGGAGCGGCCGTCGCGATCCCCTGCGCCGAGGCATGTCAGCGGATCAGCCTTATGTTGACATCGACCAGCGCGCTGGCCTCGGCCATCCGGCGGTCGGCGGTCAGGATCGGCAGAGCAAGCCGCTGCCCCAGCGCGAGGCATGTCCGGTCGCCGAGCGAAAGGCCGAGCCGTTTGGTGGGTTGCCGCAGGAGGGCCGCACGCTCGGCCTGCTCGGCATCGAAATCATGAATGTTGAGTTCCAGCCGTCGGATCTGTCGCAGAGCATCTTGTGCCGTCACATCATATTCGATCAGCTTGACCAATGTCTCGCTCATGTTGACGGTCGCCAGATGGGCGTCGCTGAGGTGATCGGCAACGATTTCCCAACCTTTTTCGGTCAGCACGACTGCAAGGACGGCGGATGCGTCGAGGACGACCGTCACGGTTTGCGATCTTCGGCGGCGGCCTCCGCCCGCCGTTCGGCGATAAGTTCGTCGACCAGCGATCCCTCGTGCGGACGGATTAGCCTGCGAACTTCGGCCTGGATTTCCCGCAGGACCTGCTGCGAGGTCTTGATAACGAGGCTGTTCCCGTCGCGTTCAATGACCAGCCGATCACCGTCCTTGAATCCCAGTTCGCGGCGAAGGTCCGCAGGGATGACGATCTTGCCGCCCTTGATGAGTTTCGCGTGGTGGGTCATGGCGAACTCCTTAGGTCTTGAATCCTATCATGGGACCCAGAGTTCGGCAATGGTCGTGCAGGATCAGCTCCGATCCTCACCCAGCCGGACGATCTTCCCGACCTCGAGCTCGTCGATGCGCAGCTTGCGGATGCGCGCCTTGCCGATCCTGAGCCGGCCGATGGCGAGCGCGCCGACGGCGAAGGCGCCCAAGGCAAAGGCGCCGATCGCGAGTGCGGCGACATGGCCCGCGCCGAGCGCTGCGGCGCCGGTCGCGCTCGCGCCGGTGGCGGCCGCCTTGCGCGCGACCGGGGGGTCGATGACGATGTCGTTCTTCGCCGTCACGCGGCCTTGCCGTGGAGCGTGTCCATGCTCACCGTGCTGCCCGCCTCGATCTCGGCGGCCTTGGCTTCGACGAGTTTGACGACATGCGCGATCATGTCGGCGTCGGCGACATGGTGGTCGGTGATGCCCGAGAGATAGACCATATGTTTGCCGTTGCCGCCGCCGGTGATGCCGATGTCGGTCTCGCGCGCTTCGCCGGGGCCGTTGACGACGCAGCCGAGGACCGAGAGCGACATCGGGGTCTTGATGTGGCTCAAGGCATCCTCGAGCGCCTGGACGGTGCGGATGACGTCGAAACCCTGCCGCGCGCAGCTGGGGCAGGAGACGACGCGGACGCCGCGGGTGCGCAGGCCGAGCGACTTCAGGATCTCATAGCCGACGCGGACTTCCTCTTCGGGCTCGGCCGAGAGGCTGACGCGGATCGTGTCGCCGATGCCGGCCCAGAGAAGATTGCCGATACCGAGCGCCGACTTGACGGTGCCGCCGATCAGGCCGCCCGCCTCGGTGATGCCGAGGTGCAGCGGACAATCGACCGCGTCGGCGAGTTGCATGTACGACGCGACCGCGAGGAAGACGTCGCTCGCCTTCACCGCGACCTTGTACTCGTGGAAGTCGTGATCCTGGAGCAGCTTGATATGGTCGAGCGCGCTTTCGGTCAGCGCCTCGGGGCAGGGCTCGCCATATTTCTCGAGCAGGTCCTTTTCGAGGCTGCCGGCATTGACGCCGATGCGGATCGCGCAGCCGTTCGCCTTGGCGGCGCGGACGACCTCGCCGACGCGCTCCGACGAGCCGATGTTGCCGGGGTTGATGCGCAGGCACGCGGCGCCGGCGTCGGCGGCTTCGAGCGCGCGCTTATAGTGGAAATGGATGTCGGCGATGATCGGGATGCGCGCGGCGCGGACGATCTTGCCGAGCGCTGCGGTCGAATCGGTGTCGGGACACGAGACGCGGATCAGGTCGGCGCCGGCTTCTTCGCAGCGGCGGATCTGGTCGATCGTCGCGACGGCATCCGACGTCAGCGTGTTGGTCATCGTCTGGACGCTGATCGGCGCATCGCCGCCGACGGGGACGGTGCCGACCATGATCTGGCGGCTGGTGCGCCGCGCAATGTCGCGCCAGGGGCGCAGGCCGGGATTGTGATCGCTCATTCTTCGGGTCCTCGGGAGAGTTGCTGTCCCTTTAGAGCAGGATTGTGGCGGGATGAAGCCTAGTCTTCATCGTCGCCCCCGCCTTCGCGGGGGCGACGGGACAGGGTTGCATCGCTCGACTCAGGCGGCCAAGGTCGCGCTCCCCCCAAACACCCGAGGATATTCGATGCTTCGCCTGATTGCCGTCCCGGCACTTCTGTTCGCCGTCCCTGCCGCCGCGCAGGATATCGTCGACCCGCCGTCGGGGTCGCTGTCGGTGTCGGGCGGGGTCGAGCTGGTGTCGGACTATCGCTTTCGCGGGCTGTCGCTGTCGGACCGCGAGGTCGCGGTGCAGCCGACGATCACGGTCAGCCACGACAGCGGCTTCTACCTCGGCGCCTGGGGGTCGAATATCGACATCGGACCCGCAGGCGGCGACGTCGAAGTCGACATCTATGGCGGGTACGAGACCGAGATCGCCTCGGGCACGCGGCTCGACGTCGGTTTCACTTACTATGCCTATCCCGATGCCGACGACGCCTTCGGAGCGAGCGATTATGGCGAGGCGACGGCGCGGCTGTCCTATATGCTGGGGCCGGTCGAGGCGACGGGCAGCGTCGCCTATGCCTGGGACCAGGCGGCGCTCGGCGATGCCGACAATCTCTATCTGCGGCTCGGGCTGTCGTCGGGCATCCCGAACACCCCGGTGACGCTGAAGGCGGGCATCGGGCACAGCGACGGCGCGCTCGCGCCGGGCGGCGATTATCGCGACTGGTCGCTCGGCGGGACCGCGACCTTCGGCCGCTTCACGCTGGGACTCAAATATGTCGACACCGATGTTCGCAAAACCGGGGTGAAGGCGATCGACCGCCGCTATGACGCGACCGTCGTCGCGTCGCTGGGCCTATCCTTTTGATCGATCGCGTAACATTGTTTCGGTTGAAACCGCTTCGGCGCAAGGTAATTGTTGCATAATTGTCACAGCGCCCCTTTTTAAGACAGCGGCGGCGGTTTTTTCGATTGTGCGGCGCAGCAACATGGCCAAAAGGGAGCCTCGCATGAGAGGACTGGCCCAAGACAGAGGCCGGCCATCAGGCAGCAGGCAGGGACGATCCGTTTTTTAATTTGGGGATCTGTCCATGAAGAAACTCTCTCGCGCATGCCTCGGCATGCTTCTCGCCGCCGTTGCGGTTCCGCAGGCCGCTTACGCCCAGGAAGAAGAAGAAGACACCGACGGCATCACCATCACCGGTGGCGCGACGGTCGTCAGCGACTATCGTTTCCGCGGCTTCAGCCAGTCGAACGAAGAAGCGGCCATCCAGGGCACCTTCACCATCGCGCATGAAAGCGGGCTGTACGTCGGCACCTGGGGTTCGAGCATCGGCTTCAACAACGGCACCGAAATCGACGTCTATGGCGGCTATTCGACCGAACTGACCTCGGGCCTGGTCGGCGACATCGGCGCGACCCTCTATCTCTATCCCGGCGCGAACAACACCACCGTGATCGAACCCTATGCGTCGCTGACCGGCACCGTCGGCCCGGCGTCGATCAAGGGCGGCGTCGCCTGGGCCCCCGGCGGCCAGGATTCGCTCGGCGATGCCAGCGGCATCTACCTCTACAGCGACGTCGGCGTCGCCATCCCCGACACCCCGATCAAGCTGAAGGGCCATCTCGGCTATGCCAAGAGCGACAGCTTCCTCGGCGGTCTCGACGGCGAAGTCTTCGACTATTCGGTCGGCGTCGACTTCACCTGGAAGGTGCTCACGCTCGGCATCTCCTACGTCAACACCGACGCCCCCAAGACCCTCGGCTACAAGGAAGCCGTGGGCGCCGACGGTGCGGTCCTCTTCTCGCTCGGCGCCGCTTTCTGACGCCCTGCGCGGAGGCGGCCTCTGGGGGGAGGCCGCCTCCCTTTCCTCTTTTACCCAAGCAAAGGGTCGGCGTTCGCCGGCCCTTTTTCTTTTGGGGAGGTGGATTCGGGTTGCGATGGCCTCTTCGATCCTCCCTGTGGCAAAGCCATGGGGAGGTGGGAGCCCGCAGGGCTGACGGAGGGGCCGACGCCGCCAGGCGTCGTGCGCGGTTGCGGCCCCTCCACCACCGCTTCGCGGCGATCCCCCTCCCCATGGCTTCGCCACAGGGAGGATTTCTTCAACGCCAGCGCAGATTGTCGGGGCCGAGGTCGGCGAGGCTTTTGGCGCCCATCAGCTTCATCCCGCGCTCGATTTCGGCGCGGAGCAGGGTGATCGCGCGGGTAACCCCTTCCTCGCCCGCGGCGGCGAGCGCGTAGAGATAGAGGCGGCCGCCCGAGCAGGCCTTCGCGCCGACCGACAGCGCCTTGAGCACATGGGTGCCGCGCGTGATGCCGCCATCGCAGATCACCTCGACCTTGTCGCCGACCGCGTCGACGATCTCGGCGAGCGCGTCGAAGGGGGAGCGGCTGCCGTCGAGCTGGCGCCCGCCATGGTTCGACACCATGATCGCACTGGCGCCGATGTCGACCGCGCGACGCGCATCCTCGACCGCGACGATGCCTTTCAGGCAGAAGGGGCCGTCCCACTGCTTGCGGATCGCCTCGGCACGTTTCCAGTCGAGGCTCTGGTCGAGCATCGAGGTGAAATATTCGGCGACCGACCTGGGAACGCTCGACCCTTCGGAGACGTGCGTCGCGAGGTTGGGCAGGCTGAATTTTTCGCGGAGCAGATAGTTCAGCCCCCAGCCGGGCTTGATCGCATAGCTCAGCATATTGCCCGCGGTGAAGCGTGGCGGCGAGGTGAAGCCCGAGCGCAGGCAGCGTTCGCGATTGCCGCCGACTATTGTATCAACAGTGAGCGCGACCGCGTCGAATTTCGCATCGCGCGCGGCGTCGAGCATCGCCTTGTTGAGGCCTTCGTCATGATGGACATAGAGCTGGAACAGCTTGGGGCCATCGGTGAGCGCGCCCGCCTCGGCAAGGCTGATCGTCGCGAGGCTCGAGATGCCGGCGACGGTGCCGGCGTTCGCGGCGGCGCGCAGCACCGCGCGCTCGCCCTGCCAGTGGAAGAGGCGCTGGAGCGCGGTCGGCGAGAGGAAGAGCGGCATCGCGATCTCGCGCCCGAACAGCGTCGTGCGCATGTCGATGCTCTCGACCCCCGCGAGCACGCGCGGGATGAGGTCGCAATCGTCGAAGGCGGCGCGGTTGCGGCGGCGCGTGACCTCGTCGTCGGCGGCGCCGTCGATATAGTCGAACACCGGCCAAGGCAGGCGGCGTTTCGCGAGCGCGCGGAAATCGTCGATATTGTGGCAGTCGGTGAGTTTCATCAGGGCCCCGTTCTGACCCCGTCATTGCGAGCGTAGCGAAGCAATCCAGGGCGGTTTACGCAGGCTCTGGATTGCCGCGTCGCTGCGCTCCTCGCAATGACGAATTTAGAAAACCGTCCGTGCCGCGACGGTCCCCTTGCTCGCGAAGCTGAAGCGCGGTTCGACGGGGAGGTTTTCGTCGAGGATATGCGCCGCGACGCGCTTGCCGACCGCGGGACCGTTCTTGAAGCCGTGGCCCGAGCCGCCGCCGACGAGCCAGACATGCGGCTGGCCGGGGAAGCGGTCGATCAGATAGTCGCCGTTCGAGCTGTTCTCATACTGGCAGACGCGCCCGCCGACGAGCGGGGCGCTCGCGAGGCCGGGGAAGCGGCGCGCGACATAGGCGCGCGCCTCGGCGATGCCGGCGGGGGTGAGCGCGCGCTCCTGCGTGTCGGGGTCGACCACCGGGCCGTGGACGTCGATCGCGATCTTGAACCCCGCGCCCTCGAGGTCGGGGATGCCATAGACGATGCGGCCGTTGTTGAAATCGGCCCAGACCGGCAGGTTCGGCGGCGCGAAGCGCGTGTCGCCCTGCGGCGCGCCGAAATGATAGACCTCCTGCCGCGTCGCGACGATCTTGCCCATCAGATGTTGCGGGAAGAGTTCGGCGAGCCAGGGGCCGCAGGCATAGACGAGATGGTCGGCGGTGCCGCCGTCGGGCAAGGTGTGGCGCTGGATCTTCTTCGACAGCAGCGGTGCGGGCATGACGACGGGTTCGACCGCGATCTGCGCGTCGGCGATCACCTCCTGCACGCCCCTCGCTGCGATCAGCGCGCCGGTCTCGGTCTCGAGGATGCCGGTTTCGCCTTGGTAGAACTGGATCTGGCGATATTTGTTCTGAAGCCAGCGCACATCGCCATGTTCGTGGCCGATGCGGTTCGCCTGCAGCCAGGCGAGCGATTGCGCGGTATAGGCGTCGCCCGATGGTGCGAACCAGAGCACGCCGGTGTTGTGGAAGATCGGCGCGCTCGCGCTGTCGGAAAGCGCCTTCCAAAAGGGCAGGGATTCGCGCGCCATCTCCGAATAGATGCTGTCGGCGCCGTACCCCATCCGGATGACGCGGCTTTCGCCCGCCGACGAGGCGCGCGCATTGGCGGCGCCATAGGCGTCGAACAGCCGCACCGACTTGCCCGCGCGCAGCAAATGCCAGGCGGTCCAGGCACCGAAGACGCCGGCGCCGATCACCGCGACGTCGACATGCTGGACGGTGGGCTTGGCGGGTTTGCGCTTCTTGGGCTTGCGTTCCTTGCGCTCGGCGGCGGCCGCCGCCGCGACGGGGAGCGCGGCGAGGCCGGTGAGCAGGGCGCGGCGCGTCGTCATGCCGTTGCCCATGCCAGAAGTGCGCGGCCGTGGCCGGCGAGGCTGGCGAGGTCGGCGGGACTGCCCAGCAACCAGCATTCGCCGGGCTGCCATGCCGCCGCGCCGACCGTGCCGCCGCCATCGACGGGGACAAACCAGACGGGGCCGGCGGCGCCGAGATCGGGGAGCGCCGAGAAGTCTTCACTATGCGCGTCGATCAGCGCGAATTTCGGGCCGTCGACGAGGCGGTCGATGCCGACCGCGACCGGCGTGCGGAGATTGGCGGTGAGATAGGGGCCGGCTTCGGCACAGGTCATCGCCTCGTCCAAGTGCAGTTCGCGCGGGCGCCCATAATCGTAGAGGCGATAGGTGATGTCGGCATATTGCTGCACCTCGATCAGCGTCAGCCCGCCGCCGATCGCGTGGATCGTGCCGGGGGTGACGTGGAAATGGTCGCCCGGCGCGATGGGCTTCCAGTCGATGAGCGTTTCGATGCTGCCATCGAGCGCGGCATCGCGGAGCTGGTCGGGCGACACGCGCTGTTCGAGGCCGAGGCCGATGACGGCGTCGTCGTCGGCATCGAGGATCAGCCAGGCTTCCTCCTTGCCTTGCCGCCCCCCCACCGACTGCGCCTGCGCGTCGTCGGGGTGGACCTGCACCGACAAGGCTTCGGAGGTGAACAGATATTTGACGAGCAGCGCGGGTTCGGCGCTGCCCGCGGGGAGTTCGAACCAGATTTCGCCGATCCGCTCGCCGCCCGCGTCGAACAGCGGGCCAATGTCGTCGCGGCCCCAGGGCTTGGCGACGCGGCGCGGGATCAGGCGGGTCGCCGGCACGCGGTCAATTGCCCTTCTTGTAATAACGATAGCCGCCGATCCAGGTTTCGAGCGGAACCATGCGGCGTATCTCGTCGGGGCTGGCGAGCATCGGGTCGCTGTCGACGATCAGGAAGTCGGCGCGCATGCCGGGCATCAGCGTGCCGATGCGGTCCTCGGCGAAGCCCGCGAAGGCGGCGGTGCGCGTGAAGCCATCGAGCGCGGTTTCGCGGTTCACCGTTTCCTCGGGGCGCCAGCCGCCGAAAGGCTGGCCGCTCGCGTCGGTGCGCGAGATGGCAGCGGCCAGCCCCGCGAAGGGATTGGCGCTTTCGACCGGCACGTCGGAGCCGAAGGCGAGTCGCGCACCGGCGGTCTGGAGGCTGCGCCAGGCATAGGCGCCCTTCAGCCGCTCGGGGCCGAGCCGCGCCTCGGCCATGGGCCGGTCGCTCGTCTGGTGGACCGGCTGCATCGAGGCAATGACCTTCAATTGCGCGAAGCGCGGGATATCGACGGGGTCGATGATCTGCGCATGTTCGATGCGCCAGCGGCGCTCGCCGGGCAGGTCGGCGTTGAGGTCGGTAATCGCGTCGAGCGCCTCGGCATTGGCGGCGTCGCCGATCGCATGGATCGCGACCTGGAACTTGTCCATCGAGGCGCGCACCATCTTGTTGCGCAACTGCGCGGGGGTGAGCAGCGGCAGGCCCTTCTGCCCCGGGGCGTCGGCATAAGGCGCCTTGAGCCACGCGCCGCGCGAACCGAGCGCGCCGTCGAGATAGAGTTTCACCCCGACCATGCGCAGTCTGTCGTCATAGAGCCAGGGGGTCGGCTCGCCGCCGGCGATCAGCGCCATATTGTCGATGTCGCCGCCATAGCTGAGGATCCGGATCGCGAGCTGTTTCTTGTCGCCGGCGCGGCGATAGGCCTGCCATTCCTCGATCGTCGTGCCCATGTCGGCGATCGCGGTGATCCCCTGCGAGAGCAGTTTCTGCTGCGCGAGATAGAGCGCGCGGTCGACGTCGCGCGCCAGCGGCCTGGGCTTGGCCTTGTCGACGAGGCTCATCGCGGCGTCGACGAAGACCCCGCTCGGCTTGCCGCCGGCCATTTCGATGCGGCCGCCCTCGGGCGACTTGCTGGTCGCGCCGATCTGCGCCGCATTCATCGCCGCGGTATTGGCCCAGCCGGCATGGCCGTCGACGCGTTCGAGCCAGACCGCGCGGCCGGGGACGACGGCGTCGAGGTCGGCGGCGGTCGGGAAGCGGCCGAGGCCCCATTTCTCCTGGTTCCAGCCGCGTCCGATGATCCACGGCATTTCGGGATTGTCGGCGGCATATTTGGCGATCGCCGCCTGCGCCTCGGCGAGCGAATTGGTGTCGCTGAGGTCGAGCAGCATCAGCGAGAAGCCGAGCCCCATGACATGGCCGTGCGCGTCGATCAGCCCGGGGATCAGCGTCTTGCCCTTGCCATCCTCCTTGAAATCCGGGCGTTCGGGGCGCTTGTCCTTGCGGTCGAGCAGTTCCTTGACCTTGCCGTCGCTGCCGATGACGAGCCCGGTGAAGCGGACGAGCTTGCCGTCCTTGTCGAGCGTGATGCCGTTGACATTGTCGACCAGCGTGTCGGCATGCGCGGGGGCGGCGAGGGCGAGCGCGACGGCGGCCGCGAGGAACAAGGGCTTCACTTGGGCAATCTCGTGATCAGCGAGCTGGTGTCGCGGCGGCCATTGCCCAGTTTCTGGACGTCGGCGTAGAATTGGTCGACGAGGCTGGCGACGGGAAGCGTCGCGCCGTTGACGCGCGCTTCCTCGAGCGCGAGGCCGAGGTCCTTGCGCATCCAGTCGACCGCGAAGCCGAAGTCGAATTCGTCCTTCGCCATACTGTTCCAGCGGTTGAGCATCTGCCAGCTCGCCGCGGCGCCGCCCGACACCGCCTCGAACACCTTGTCGGTGTCGAGCCGCGAGGCCTGCGCGAAGCGCAGCGCTTCGGAGAGGCCCTGGATCACCCCGGCGATCGCGATCTGGTTGACCATCTTGGTCGTCTGGCCCGCGCCGGGGCCGCCGATATGGACGATGCGCGCGGCATAGGCTTGCATCACCGGCGCCGCGGCCTCGAACGCGGCCTTCTTGCCGCCGCACATGATCGAGAGCGTGCCGTTCTGCGCGCCGGCTTCGCCGCCCGAGACGGGGGCATCGACGACCAGCAGGCCGGGCTCCTCGGCCTCGACCGACAACTGCCGTGCAATGCGCGCCGAAACGGTGGTGTGGTCGATGAACAGCGCGCCGCGCTTCATCGACCGGAAGGCGCCGTCGCGGCCGAGCGCGACCTGACCGAGATCGTCGTCGTTGCCGACGCAGGTGATGACGACATCGGCGCCGTCGGCGGCCTCGGCGGGGGTCGCGACCGCGCGCCCGCCATAGAGCGCGACCCAGGCGTCGCTCTTGGCGCGGGTGCGGTTATAGACGGTGAGGTCGTGCCCCGCCTTGGCAAGATGGCCCGCCATCGGCCCGCCCATGACGCCGATGCCGAGGAAGCTGATGCGCAATTTCTGTTCGCTCATGGGTGGTCCATAACCATGGTTGTTGTCGAGAACCACCCCTCCCTGCAAGGGAGGGGCAAGGGGTGGGTGAAGCGGTGGGCCGGTTCGATGCCGGACCGCCGCTTTTTCCTGCGCCGTGGTCCGACCCACCCCCAACCCCTCCCTTGCAGGGAGGGGAGCATGAAGCTAGGGCCGCACGCCTATGACCGATCAACTCACCCTGACCTCCGCCGCCGAGCTTCCGGCGATCACATTGGACGATGTGCGCGCGGCGGCGGGGCGAATTAACGGCGCGGTCGTGCGGACGCCGACGCTCCATTCGCAGACGCTGTCCGAGCTGGTCGGCGCCGAGGTTTGGCTGAAGTTCGAAAATCTGCAGTTCACCGCCGCGTACAAGGAACGCGGCGCGCTCAACGCGCTGCTGCTGCTCAGTGACGAGGCGAAGGCGCGCGGCGCGATCGCGGCGTCGGCGGGCAATCATGCGCAGGGCCTCGCCTATCATGGCAAGCGGCTCGGCGTGCCGGTGACGATCGTGATGCCGAGCACGACGCCGCAGGTGAAGGTGTCGCAGACCGCGAGCCACGGCGCGACGATCGTGCTGCACGGCGAGACGTTCGACGACGCCTATGCGCATGCCCGCGTGCTCGAGGTCGAGCGCGGGCTGACCTTCGTCCATCCGTTCGACCATCCGCATGTCGCGGCGGGGCAGGGGACGGTGGCGCTCGAAATGCTCGAGGATGTGCCCGAACTCGACACGCTGATCGTGCCGATCGGCGGCGGCGGGCTGCTCGCGGGCATGGGCACCGCGGCGCGCGGGATCAAGAACGACATGCGCCTCGTCGGGGTGCAGGCTGAGCTTTATCCGTCGATGTACGCCAATTTGAACGGCGTCGACATGGCGTGCGAAGGCGATACGCTGGCCGAGGGTATCGCGGTGAAGGAGCCGGGGAGCTACACGCGCAAGCTCGTCGCCGAACTCAACGACGATATCGTGCTGGTCGCCGAGCGCCATCTCGAGCGCGCGGTGAGCCTGCTGCTCCAGATCGAAAAGACGGTGGTCGAGGGCGCGGGCGCGGCGGGGCTCGCGGCGATGCTCGCGCATCCCGAGGAGTTCAGGGGCCGCAAGGTCGGCCTCGTGCTCACGGGCGGCAATATCGACACGCGGCTGCTCGCCAATGTGCTGCTGCGCGACCTTGCGCGCTCGGGCCGCATCGCGCGGCTGCGCATCCGCTTGCAGGACCGGCCGGGCGCCTTGTTCAAGGTGATGAAGCTGTTTGACGAGAAGCAGGTCAACATCATCGAAATCTATCACCAGCGCATCTTCACGACGCTGCCTGCCAAGGGGTTGATCACCGACATCGAATGCGAAGCGCGCGACCGCGAGCATCTCGACAGCCTGGTCGCGGCCTTGCGCGAGGCGGGCTATATGGTGACGACGGTTGAGTTGGCCTAGCCGCCAGTCACTTCCGTCATTGCGAGCGAAGCGAAGCAATCCAGAGCGGTCCACGCGAGCTCTGGATTGCTTCGCTTCGCTCGCAATGACGAGGCTTTGTGTCGTAACGCGCCGAGGCTAAACAATCCCGATGAAAGAATTTACCCTCTCGCTCACCGCCACGCCCGAGAGCATCGACGAACTCGGCCATGTCAACAATGCGGTGTGGGTGCAGTGGATCCAGCAGGTCGCGACCGGCCATTGGGACGCCGCGGCGCCGCAATCGCATAAAGACGCCTATATCTGGGTCGTGGTGCGGCACGAGATCGATTATCTGCGCGCGCTCGGCCCCGGCGAGACGGTGACCGCGCGAACCTGGGTCGCCGACAAGCCGCAGGGCGCGAAGTTCGACCGCTTCATGGAATTCGCCGGTGCGGACGGCAAGGTGCATGTCCGCGCGCGCACCGTGTGGGCGCTGCTCGACAAGGCGAGCGGGCGGCCGCTGCGGGTAACCGACGCGATCGTCGCGCCGTTCATGGGATGATGATCCGACCCGCTATCCCCGCCGACCGCGCGGCGATCTGGGCGATTCTCGCGCCCGTGATCCGCGCGGGCGAGACCTATACGCTCGATCGCGACATGGGCGAGGAGGCGGCGCTCGCATACTGGTTCGGGGCGGACAAGGCGGTGTTCGTGGCCGAAGAAGATGGGGGCGTGCTCGGTACCTATTATCTGCGCGCCAATCAGGGCGGCGGCGGGGCACATGTCTGCAATTGCGGCTATATGACCGGCGCCGCGGCGACCGGGCGCGGGGTGGCGCGGGCGATGGCGCTGCATTCGTTCGAGGAAGCGAAGGCGCGGGGCTTTCGGGCGATGCAGTTCAACTTCGTCGTCGCGAGCAACGCGCGCGCGGTCGGGCTGTGGCAATCGCTGGGGTTCGAAATCGTCGGGCGGCTGCCGGGCGCGTTTGCGCATCCGGCGCTGGGGTTCGTCGACGCGCTGGTGATGGTGCGGGCGCTCTGACCTAGTCGCGCGCGCGCTCGCGCAACGGGCGGGCTTCCAGCGCTTTGAGCGTTTTCAGCAATATGGCGTGCGCGTCGCCGGTCTCTTCGAAGAGGCGCGCGTACACTGCGGAAATTCCCTCACTATAGGCGTCGAGCTTCGCCATTTGCTCAGCGCCCTTGTCGGTCAGCCGGAACAATTTGCGCCGCGCGTCGGCGGGGTCGGCGTGCTGGGTGACGAGGCCGAGGCGCAGCAGCGCGGGGCATTTCTGCACCACGAGCTGGTGCGACTGGCCGAGCGTGCGCGCGAGTTCGGCGGCCGACGCCTCGCCCGCCTGCCGCAGCGCGGTGAGCAGCGAGCAGGACTTGACCGGGATGACGATGCCCGCCTCGTCGAACAGCTCGCGCGTCTGCTCCTCGATCCGCGCGCTCAGCGCTTCGCTGAGGCGGCCGAGGAAGCTGATGTCGTCGAGATCGTCCGAAAGATCAGTCGAGGCGGGCATAGTCGGTGATCGTTCCGTCGCGGTTGATGCGGGTGAGCGCGACGATCTTGCCGCCTTTGCGGCGGATGCGAAAGCGGAAGTCGCGTACGCCCTCGATCGCCAGCAGGTCGCCGCCGAGCGGTTCGAGCGTCAGGCGCAGCCGCTCGCGCCAAGTGTAGCGCAATTTGCCGTCGACCAGATCAATGCGCCGCCCTTCGTAGCGGCCGGCGATCGCCTTGAGCGCGGCAATCGTCGGCGCGGGGCGCGGCGCGAGCGTCGGTGCGAACCAGTCGGCATCGGCCTGTCTGGCGGGGTCGGCTTTGGCGAGATCGGCGATCGCGAGGCGCTGTGCGACCGTAAGCGCGTCGGCGGAGGGCGTGAGATGGTCGGGGGTCACGCCCTGACCCTCGAAATCGCTGCGATCGACGGGGTCGCGGATCTGGCCGATCGGGACCTGGAGGAAGAAGTCGGTGCCGACGGGCTTGCGGTCGACCGGATGCGCGCCGCCCGCGGTGCGTTCGCCGACGAGGGTCGCGCGGCCGAGCTTCTGCATCGTGAAGGCGAACCATTCGGCGGCCGAGAAGCTGGTCGAGCCGGTGAGGATATAGGCTGGTTTGCCGGTCAGACGCTTGGCGGGAAGCGCGGGGAGGACCCATTGGCCGCGCGCGACGTGGCGGCCGTCGAGCGTATAGTCGTAATCGAACAGCTCCTGATCCTTGTCGCCGGGGAAGAGCTGGCTCGCGAGCAGCTGCGCCATTTCGAGGTGGCCGCCATTATTGTAGCGCAGGTCGTAAATCACCGCGTCGGCATTTTCGATGAAGCGCATCGCTGCCGCCGCCGCGTCGTAACCGAGTTCGGGGTCGGCGAAGTGCGACAGGTCGACATAGGCGATATTGCCGTCGAGGTAGCGCAGGCCGGTGAAGCCGAAATTGCTCCGCGCCTCGTCGCGCCGCTCCTCTTCGCGCAGCGCGGCGGCGCGCGCAGGATCACGCTTCGCGTCATAGTCGGCGACCCAGTCGGGATCGACGCCGACCGCGAAATGCAGGTCGCCCGATGCGGCGATGAGGTCGTCGGTGAGTTCGCTGGCGAGCGCGCGGCGGTCGGGCGCGGCGTCGTAATCGCCGGCGTCGAGATGGCGGCGCAAGGTCGCGGCGATGGTCTTCGCCTTGTCGGGAAAGACATAGTTCGCCTCGAGCGTCGCGCCGAGCTGCTCGACCACCGCGCGCCGGTCGGCGGCGGTGAGCGGGGATTCCTCGGCAGCGGCGGGCGCCGCGAGCCATGCCGTCGTGGCGGCGAGGAGGATGGCCAAGCGCTTGGTCTTCATTCGGGTTTCACCTGCGAATCGATTTATACAATATGTTGCGCAATATATTGTATAATGATCTGGGGCAAGGGGCGCCGTCGACAGGCGCCGCGCCGGGCACGGGGAACCATCGTCGCGAGGGGCGGGTTTCCGGGGCAGCAGGCGGGCGCGAAAGAGGAGTGATCCCGATGGAAACGCAATTGCTGCACCGCGGCCGGCTGATCGACCATATCCAGCTGGTCGTCGCCGATCTGAAGGCGAGCCGCGCCTTTTACGATGCGATCTTCGACGTGCTCGACATGCCGATCGGCGGCGCGGGCGAGGATTATTTCTGGGTCGACGAATTGTTCATATCGTCGAAGGACAGCGAAGCCGCCGTGGGCAAGCTCACCGGGCGGCATCATCTGGCGTTTCAGGCCACCGATCAGGCGATGGTCGACGCCTTTTACAAGGCGGGGCTGGCGGCGGGCGGCACCGACCATGGCGCACCGGGCGAGCGACCCTATCATCCCGGCTATTATGCCGCCTTCCTGCTCGACCCCGACGGCAATAATATCGAGGCGGTCTATCATGGCGCGCACGAACGCAGCGCGCCATCGGTCGAGATCCGATTCTAGATATGCACAATCGGTCGAAGTCTTTTTACCCCTATAGCCCCCAACGCTTGCGCGCCTGTCGGACACGCACCCAGAGGATCAGGGCGATAAACGGCACCCAGAAGTAGAAGATGTTCCCATTCCCCGTGAAGCCTGTGTAAATCGCGGCCAAGAAGAAGAGCAGGATTATAAAATCTACCGAAAGTCGGATCAGCTCGGACGTCTGTTCGCTTGGGTTCATCGCGTCATATCGTGCTCGCAAGAAGATGAAACCGCCCCAAATCCTGTTCATATGTTCCTCTTTTCGGCGCCGGGATGTGGGACTCTGGTTGCTTCACGTTCGCGCTATGCCGCTTCTTGGAAGACCCGCCAGCGTGGTTGTCCAGCCTCAGGCATAGCCCACCCAGCCGCGCCAAGTGAAGGCGGCGTAAAATTGCTCGACCCCGGTGAAGCCGGCGTCGCGCAGCACGGCTTCGTCGGCGTCGGGGCTGAGCATCGCGACATGCTGCGCCACCGCAGTGCGCGCGCCGGCGGTCTGTTCGGGGTCGGCGCCCGATGCGATCGCATAGCTGGCGTAGCGGTCGAGCCAGCGGTCGCGCTCACCCTCGCCTTGCGGGAAGCTGCCATGCGCGGCCACGAACGGCGCGCCGGGTTTCAGGCGGCGCCGGATTTCGGCGGCGGTGCGGATACGTTCCCCGGCGGCGAGGAAATGCAGCGTGAGCAGGCATACCGCACCGTCGAACGGCCCTTCGGGGGCGTCGTCGATAACACCCTCGACCAGCGCCGCGCGGTGCGCGTGCGCGCCGAGCGTCTGCGCCGCGAGGCCGAGCATCGCGGGAGCGGGATCGACGCCGGTGAAGGTCCAGCCGGGAAAGGCATCGGCGAGCGCGCGCAGTTCGAGCCCGCCGCCCGCGCCGAGGACGAGGATATGCGCGTCTTCGGGCACACGCTCGGCGAGCAGGATGCCCGTCATGCGGTGGAGCGCGTCGAAGCCGGGGACGAAGCGGCGCGGCCCGTCGGCGTAGCGTGCGACCGCCGCCGGGTCCTTGAAATGGTCGAGGAAGTGCTGCGCACCTTCAGCCATGCATATGATCCTTTGTTTGGGGAGGGCGCGCGGCCATGCGCGCTTGGAAATCGGCGGCGAGCTCGGCAAGCGTCACCGCGGCGAAGCGGGCGAGGAGCAGCGCCTCGGCATCGCGAAAGGCGGGATCAAGCGCGGCGTTGACCGCCTGCTCGACGAGGCAGCCGGGGGCTTCGGTGCGGTTGCCCATCGCCATCAGCTTCGGGCGGCCGATCGCGTCATAGACGTCGCGCATCGTGATGGCGGAGAGGTCGCGGGCGATCGTCCAGCCGCCGCCATGGCCCTTTTCGCTATGCACGAAGCCCGCGTCGCGCAGCCCGCCGAGGATGCGGCGGATCACGACGGGGTTGGTCTGCATCGCCTTCGCGAGCTGCTCCGACGTCATCGGCGCCCGGTGTTCGGCCATGTGGAGCAGGACGTGGAGGACGCCCGAGAGTCGGCTATCGCGTTTCATGTAACTTTAAATAGTACGTGAAACGCGATCGTCAAGACGCGGGATTGACCCGCGCCGCCGGACCGATTAGCCAGCCCGCGATGACCGACGCCCTGCAACCCCGATTCAAGGCATATTGGCGCTCCTTTACATAGGAGCGGCATGGCATCACCCTTTGACCATCGCCGCCGTGTTCGGAAAGGCGAAGGATCATTGTCCCCATACCCCCGGTCACGGCGTGCGTTTTTTGAAGAAGACGCGACATGACCGATACTTTGCTTGCCCTCTCGACCGACCGGTGCCGCATCGCACCGCTCCACGCCGACGACGCATGTGCGCTCGCCGCGATCACCGATGCGTCGGTGACGGCGCAGGTGCATTTCCTGCCAACCCCCTTCACCGAGGCCGATGCCCGCGCGCTGATCGCCGGATCGGGCGGCGGCGACGTGTTCCATGCGGTGCGCGACCGGGCATTCGGCGATCTGCAGGGGGTGATCGGCGTCCATCGCCGCGACACGCGCGAGGTCGAGGTCGGTTACTGGTTCGCGGTGAGGGCGCGCGGCAAGGGGCTGGCGACCGAGGCGGTGAATGCGGTGGTGCGCGAAATCGCGGCGTCGCGGCCGGGGGCGGCGATCGTCGCCGAATGCCATCCCGATAACGATCGCTCGCGCGCGCTGCTGCGGCGCGTCGGCTTCCTCGCGACGGGGCAGATCGGGCGGCGGCCGGGGCGGGTGCTGATGAAATGGCGGCCGGGGTCGGGGATCGACGTTTGTTGATCAGGCCGAAGGTGCGATTTCTTCCTGCAACGCCTTGACGATCGCTGCGACCGAGGTCGGGGCATAGGCGAAGCCCATATGGCCGCAGTCGACCTCGACCTGGCGGTCGCTTTCGTGCGGGGCGCCGCGGGCGCTGTTCACCGCGACGACGCCGTCATAGGACGACCACAGCGCGAAGGTCGGCATTTCGGGGCGCGGCGCGGGGTGGAAATCGATTGGTGGGTTTTCGACCGGGTGGCGCGCGATCAAATGGTAGAGGCGCCAGGCGCGATTGGCGCGGCGGCTGCCCGAAAAGGGCGAGCCGAGGGTGACGACGCGCGCGACCTTGCCCGGATGGTGCTTGGCATATTCGCGGGCATAGATGCCGCCGAGCGACCAGCCGACGAGCGCGGGGGCGTGGCCGGTGCGGTCGATGATCCACTGCACGCGGCCGTCGATGCGCTCGATGATGTCGGGGGTCGCGCCGCGGTTGAAGCCGAGGCCCCAGGCATAGCAGCGAAAGCCGGCGCGGCGCAGGTCGCCGCGCAGCGCCTTGGTCGCCCAGTCGCCCGACAGGAAGCCCGGCAGCACCATCACCGGCGGATGGTCGCTGTCGGGATTGGGTTCGGGCGGCAGCGCGCGGATGCGGCCCCACATGGCGCGGATCAGCGACGTCGCCTCGCGCCAGAGCAGCCCGAGCGACGGCGGCGCATCCGGGTCGGGGATGCGCGCCGGCCATTCGGCGCGCCGGGCGAGGAGGTCGCGGAGCATGGCGCGCTTTAGCCCTTGGGAACGAGCTTCACCAGCTTGCCGTCGCTGCCGTCGGTGAGCAGCCAGACCGACCCGTCGCCGCGCACCTCGACCTCGCGGATGCGGGTGCCGAAATCCCAGCGGTCGGATTTGTGCAGCTTGTCGCCCTCGACCGCCATGCGGATCAGCCCTTCGCCCGACAGCGCGCCCATCAGCAGGCTGTTCTTCCAGCCCGGATAGAGGTCGCCGTCGTACCAGACGAGCCCGGCGGGCGAGACCGAGGGGTTCCACCACAGTTTCGGTGCGGCGAATTCGGGGCGGGTCGGGTGGTCGGGGATGTCCTTGCCGTCATAATGGTCGCCGTTCGAGACGATCGGGTAGCCATAGTTGCTCTTTGCCGCGACGAGGTTGACCTCGTCACCGCCCTTCGGCCCCATTTCCTGGTTCCAGAGTTTCCCTGTGCCATCGAAGGCGAGGCCGAGGATGTTGCGGTGGCCGAGCGACCAGATCTGCGCGGTGACGCCGCCCTCGGAAACGAAGGGGTTGTCGGCGGGGACGCTGCCGTCCGGGTTGAGCCGGACGATCTTGCCGAGATTGGCCTTCATGTCCTGCGCAGGGTCGAACTTCTGGCGCTCGCCCGAGCCGATGAAGAGATATTTGCCGTCGGGCGAGAAGGCGAGGCGGTGCGAGAAATGGCCGCGGCCGGTGACCTTGGGGTCCTGTTTCCAGATGATCCGGAGGTCCTTGATCGCGGGGGTGCCGCTCTGGTCGAAGCGGCCCTTGCCGACGACCGCGCCAAAGGTGCCGCCCTCGCCGGCCTCGACCCAGCTGAGATAGACGGTGCCGCTGGTCGCGAAATCGGGGGCGACGATGACGTCGCCGAAGCCGCCCTGGCCGCCATAGGCGACCGTCGGCACGCCCGCGACGTCGACGACCGCCCCATTCTCCTGCCACAGTTTGAGCTTGCCCGACTTTTCGGTGACGAGCGCGAAGGGGGTGCCGGGCAGGAAGGTCATCGCCCAGGGTTCGTTGAAGCTCGCGACCTCCTGCACGGTGAAGGGCGCGTCGGCGAGAGGGGTCGCAGGCTGCGCGCCATTGGCGTCGATCGCCGACGTATCGGCGGTGGCGGCTTGGCTGGGCGTCGTGCCGGTCGAGCAGGCGCCGACGAGCAAGGCGGCGGCGAGGGCGGCAGTCGGACTATTCTTCATGTTTTTGAACTCGCTTTGCGGGGGGAGGCGGGGTGCAATCTGCCCCGCCCGACCCGCAAAGTCGAGGGGGTCAGCGGCCGAGCGCGCCGTGGCGCGCGGCGATCGTCTCGACGCTGTCCATGATCGCATCGATCGCTTCGCTCGCGGGGCCCGCCTCGGCGCGCTTCTGCGAGAAATGGCCGCTGTTCATGATTTCCTCGAGCGCGGTGCGCGCGCGCGACACGCGGCTCTTCATCGTGCCGAGCGCGCAGCCGCAGATCTGCGCCGCTTCCTCATAGGACAGGCCGCCGGCACCGACGAGGATCAGCGCCTCGCGCTGGTCCTGCGGCAATTCCATCAGCCCGCGCTGGAGGTCGGCCATCTCGCCGCTGTCCTCCTGGCTCGCGGGGGTCGACAGCGTGCGTTCGACCGCGGTTTCGTCATAATCGCCGACGAACTTGTTGCGGCGCATCTGCGACAGGAAGGTGTTGCGCAGGATGACGAAGGTCCACGCCTTGATCGACGTCCCCGCCTCGAAGCGGTCGCGCGAAGCCCAGGCCTTGACCATCGTGTCCTGCGTCAGGTCGTCGGCAAGGTCCGGGTTACCCGACAGGCTGCGCCCATAGGCGCGCAGATGGGGTATGACGCCGGCGAGCAGCGCCTTGAATTCATGATCGGGAAGATGTTGCCCCCCCTCCCGCAGCGAAACGGCGTTGGCCTGGGTCATTCCTGATCGGGCGCTTTCTGATCGAGCTGCGACAGGAGGTCGAGCATATTGTCGGGAACCGCCTCGGCAACGATATTGCCATAGATGGTACGCAGCTTCGCGCTGACGGGCTCGGGCGCCTGCCGCCCGGTGAGTGCCCGATGCCACTGGTCGCTGTCGGTGCCGGGAAAACTTCCCGGTTCCGAACGACGGCCGAGCGGCGCGCCTTGTTGGGCGTTGTTGCCCTTCATCCTATGTTCGCCGTGGGTTGCCATGTCCGATGAACGAAAAAAATTGCGTCAAGTTCCCATCCGGGTTGTTTTTTGCGACGGACTGTGGCGCGCGCAAAAATATTGCGCGGCTAATCCAGGTTAGCGCGCGCCCTCAGCCGCCGGTGTAGCGTCGATCGTTGCTGCCGCGTTGTTCGCGGTGCGCGGGAGGGTCGCTTTGCTTTCGGTTATCTATGTCAGCGTCGCCGATCCCGGTCTGACGCCCGCCGATATTGCCGCGATGGTGGATCAGGCGCAGGCGAACAATGCGCGCGACGGCCTCACCGGGGCGCTGATCTATAACGGCCAGAATTTCATGCAATTGCTCGAAGGGCCGGTGGCGCGGGTCGAGGCGTGCCTCGCGCGCATCCGCGCCGACCTGCGCCACAACGGACTGATCGAAATCCGCAGGCGGCTGGTGGAGGATCGCGAGTTCGCGTCATTTTCTATGCTCTACAGCCCGCTCTTCCGCGATCATGACGCCGACCTGTCCCGGCTTGCCGCACGCGGGGCGCTCGATGCGCAGGACGAACAGATGATGGCGAACTTCCTTGCGCTCGGCCATCGCGGCGGAGCGCGGTGATCGCGCCCGTTTCTGGCACATCGCGCTCTGGCCGGGCGGCCCATATGGGTTTGCATCGCCCGCCGAACGGTCTAAGCCCTGCCAAGATGATATTTAACTTCAAGGTTCTGCCAAGGCGTCCGGAACGGCGCCTGTGACGATCAGCGATACCGCCCGGCCGCTCGACGACGCGACGTTCAAACGCGAACTCGCGGCGATGCTGCCGCATCTGCGCGCCTTCGGCCGCAGCCTTTGCGGCAATGCCGACCTTGCCGACGACCTGGTGCAGGAGACCATGCTGAAGGCTTGGAAGGCGCGCGAGCAATATATACCCGGCCCGTCGAGCATGAAGAGCTGGGCCTTTGTCATCCTGCGCAATTGTTTCCTGTCGCAGATGCGGCGCAAGAAATTCACCGCCGATTATGACGAGCTGGCCGCCGAACGGCTGCTCGTCGCACCCGACGACCAGGACGACAGCCTGCACCTCGGCGACGTGCAGCGCGGTCTGATGATGTTGCCGGTTGACCAGCGCGAGGCGCTGGTGCTGATCGGCGCGGGCCAATTGTCCTATGAGGAAGCGGCGGCGATCTGCGGCTGCGCGGTGGGGACGATGAAAAGCCGCGTGTCGCGTGCGCGCACGGCGCTCCACGACATATTGGAAGGCGGGCAGATGCCGCTGCGCAGCGGCGACGCGCTGGCGGCGAGCGAGGTGTTCCGCAGCATCATGGACGATGTGGACACCCTGACCTCGAACGGCCCCAGCGGGGGTTGAGGTCGATTCCCCTCCCGCAAGCGGGAGGGGAGAAGAAGCTTCACGCCGCCAGTTGCGGCGTGAACAGCAGGCTTTGGCTGATCGCCGCGCGCACCGTATTTTCGCGGAAGGGCTTTGAGATCAGGAAGGTCGGCTCGACGCGGTTGCCGGTGAGCAGGCGTTCGGGGAAGGCGGTGATGAAGATGACCGGCACCGGCGCCAGCGCCAATATATCCTGCACCGCATCGATACCCGACGAACCGTCGGCGAGCTGGATGTCGGCGAGCACGAGCCCGGCATCGGTCGCCGCAAAGGCTTCGACGGCATCTTCGTGCGTTGTCGCAACGCCGGCGACCTCATGGCCGAGGTCGCGGACGATCTGTTCGAGCTCCATCGCGATCAGCGGTTCGTCCTCGATGATCAGCACCGAGGTGCGCGCCTCGCGGTCGAGGTCGCCGACCGCTTCGGCGAGCAGGGCTTCGACGGTCGGGCCATCGGTGCCGGTGATCAGCGCCGCTTCTTCGGTCGAAAAGCCTTCGAGCGCGGTGAGCAGCAAGATCTGGCGGCCGAGCGGGGTGATCCGCGCAAGGCGGCGATTGGCGGCGCGAACGATCGGATCTTCCTGATCGTCGCTGCCTTCGCCGTCGGAGATGAAGGCGCTTTCCCAGATACGATGGAAGGTGCGGTAGAGGTCGATGCGGATGCCGTCGCCCGAGCGGAACTCGTCGGGTGCGGCAACGATGACTTCAAGCATAGTGTGGACGAAGGTGTCTCCATGCTGCTGCGTTCCCGTCAACGCGCGCGCATAGCGACGCAGGAACGGCAGATGGCCGCGGATTTCTTCACCCAAACTCATGCAAAATCCTCCCTTGGAAGGAACGCATACGCGCGCCCCCGCGATCCGGTTCCCACCGGACTCAGAATCTCGGCAACTTGTCGGCGCGGCATGCGTAGAAGCGGTTGGGACGCGGCAGCAGCGGATGACGGAACGGCTTTTTCCTTTCGGTCCGATTGGTTACGATATTTGGTGAGGACCGGAAATCATGGCAAGGCGACCCGGGGGCAGGACGGCGGCGCAATGACGTCGGGGGACGACAAGGGGCGGATATTGGCGGACAGCGGCGACAGGGACCTCCGGCGCGAGGAGGACCGGCAATCGGCCGAGGAGCGGCGTCTGCGGACGCTGCGCGAATACCGGATTCTCGACACGGGACCCGAGGCGGGGTTCGACCGCATCACCAAGCTCGTCGCCGATCTGTACGATGCGCCGATCACGCTCGTCTCGCTCGTCGACGATTGCCGCCAATGGTTCAAATCCTCCTATGGCCTCGATGTCCCCGAAACCCCGCGCGACATCAGTTTCTGCCAATTCGTCATCGCCGAGCAAAAGCCGGTGATCGTTCCCGATGCCACGCTCGATCCGCGCTTTCGCGACAATCCGCTCGTCACCGGCGCGCCCGACATCCGCTTTTACGCCGGGGTCCCGCTGCGCGCCTATAACGGGGATATCCTGGGGACGCTGTGCATCATCGACCGTAAGCCGCGGCCGCCGCTGACCCCCGACGATATCGGGCGGATGGAGGATTTCGCCGCGATCATCATGGCCGAGGCCGATCTGCGGCGGATCAGCATCGAGCGCGACGCGGCGCGCCGCATGCTCGAACGCGCGCTCGATTTTTCGGGGGTTGCGACCTGGCAACTCGACCCGCGCACCGATGCGCTGCGCTGGCACGGCGCGGTCGGCGAGATTTGGGGCGCCGACTACGAGACCGCGCTCGTCACTGCCGAACAGGCATTCGAGCGCATCCATCCCGACGATCATGCGCTGGTCCGCGCGGTGCTCGATGAAGCGATCGAGAACGGCACGGCCTATGCCGTCGAGCATCGCATCCTGCATCCCGACCGCGGCATCCGCTGGCTGTCGATCCGCGGCGACTGGGACGTCCGGTCGAACGACGCGATGCTGACCGGGGTCAGCATCGACATCACCGAACAGCGCAACCGGCGCGACAATGATGCGGTGCTGATGCGCGAGCTCCATCACCGGATGCGCAACCTGTTTGCCACCGTCGGCGCGATCATCTCGCTGACCCGCCATGCGGCGACCGACGTCGACGATTATGTCGAGCGCGTGAGCAATCGGCTCGACGCGCTCAACCGCGCACAGAATGTCCTGCTCGGCGCCAATTTCCTGACCGGGTCGATGCACGCACTGATGCGTGAGGTCGAGGCGGCCTTCCCGCGTGTCACTTGGTCGGGGCCCGACCTCGAGCTGCCCGAGAATGCCGTGGTTGCGATGGCGCTGCTGTTCAACGAGCTGGCGACGAACGCGGTCAAGCATGGCGCGCTCGCCAGCGACACGGGCGTCGTCGAGGTGCATTGGACGCAGGGACCCGACGACGATCCCGACCGCCAGTTCCGGCTCGTCTGGACCGAAAGCGGCGGCGTGCCGATTTCGGGGCCGCCGAACCGCACCAGCTTTGGCACCTTGCTGATGGAGCGCAGCGTGCGTAATAATCTGGGCGGGACGATCGAGCGGCGCTGGGAGCCGGGCGGCTTGGTCTGTACCGTCACTTTGCCCGCGCGGTGGCGCGAAGCATAAACAAAAAGGGCGGGGGCCTGTATGACGTTGGAAGCGCTGGTCGCGCGCTTGCATTATTACGCCGATCTCGGCGACGCCGATCGCGAACAGCTGCTCGCGCTCGGTGGCAAGGTGCGCAGCTTCGCCGCGAACGCCGAACTGGTGAGCGCCGGCGAGCCGATGGACGCGGTGCTCGTGATGCGCGAGGGCTGGGCCGCGCGTTACAAGGAGCTCGAGGACGGGCGACGCCAGATCCTCAACATCCTGCTCCCCGGCGATATCTTCGACCTGCAGGTGCTGGTGGCGGCCGAGGCCGACCATAGCGTCTTCGCAATTACCGCAGGCTCGCTCTACGCGATCCCGCCGCAGGCGGTGCGTGACCTGATGGCGGGGTCCGGCGCGCTCACCATGGCCTTCTGGTGGACGCAGGTGCAGGAAGAGGCCTTTCTGCGCGAACAGATCGTGCGCAACGGGCGCCAGAGCGCGCAGGAGCGGATCGGGCATCTGCTGCTCGAACTCCATCGCCGCGCGCAGATCGTCAACCTCGCCAATGGCGACGCGATGCGGCTGCCGATGACGCAGACGCAGATCGCCGACACGCTGGGGCTGACCCCGATCCATACCAACCGCGTGCTGCGGCGGCTGGTGCGCGAGGGCTATATCGAGATGAACCGGCAGTGGATCCGCTTCCTCGACCCCGATGCGCTGGCGGCGATGTGCGGGTTCGATCCCGCCTATTTCCACCTCGACGCATTTCGCATGCGGTTGGGGTGGGAATAAAGATCCTCCCCATCGCTTCGCGTGGGGAGGATCATCCCCTAACCTAGGTTTGTTCTTTTTTTGTTCTATATGCTATGCCGATGGGCATGAGCAGCAAGACGACTCTCCAGAAACTCGCGGTGCTGGCCGATGCCGCCAAATATGATGCCTCCTGCGCCTCGTCGGGGACGGTGAAGCGCGATTCGGTCGGCACCAAGGGCATCGGGTCGACCGAGGGCATGGGCATCTGCCACAGCTATGCGCCCGACGGCCGCTGCATCTCGCTGCTGAAGATCCTGCTCACCAATTTCTGCGTCTATGACTGCCGTTTCTGTATCAACCGCGCGTCGAGCAATGTCGAACGCGCGCGGTTCAGCCCGCAGGAAGTCGTCACGCTGACGCTCGATTTCTACAAGCGCAATTATATCGAGGGGCTGTTCCTTTCGTCGGGCATCATAAGGTCCGAGGATTATACGATGGAGCAGCTCGTCGAGGTCGCGCGCATCCTGCGCGAGGAGCATCGCTTCCAGGGCTATATTCATCTGAAGACGATTGCGGGCGCAGATCCGGCGCTGGTCGCGCTCGCGGGGCTCTATGCCGATCGGCTGTCGACCAATGTCGAGCTGCCGACCGAGGCGGGGCTCGAGAGCTTCGCGCCCGAAAAGAAACCGGCAACGATCCGCAAGACGATGGCATCGGTGCGCGTCGGCGCCGAGGACGCGCTGGAGGCCGCGAAGAGCCGGCTGATCGGCAAGGCGGAGCCGCCGCGCTTCGCACCCGCGGGGCAGTCGACGCAAATGATCGTCGGTGCGGATAGTGCGCGCGACGACGACATATTGGCCACCGCCGACAATCTCTATTCGGGCTATCACCTCCGCCGCGTTTATTATTCCGCTTACAGCCCGATCCCCGACGCGAGCAGCGCGCTGCCGCCGGTGCGCCCGCCCTTGATGCGCGAGCACCGGCTGTACCAGGCCGACTGGCTGCTGCGTTTTTACGGCTTTGCGCGGAGCGAGATCATGGAAGGCGCGAGCGGGGGCATGCTCGACCTCGCGATCGATCCCAAGCTCGCCTGGGCGCTGATGAAGCGCGATATCTTTCCCGTCGATATCAACCGCGCGCCGCGCGAACTGCTGCTCCGCGTGCCGGGGCTGGGCACACGTGCGGTCGACCGGATCGTCGCGGTGCGGCGGACGGGGGCGCTGCGGCTGGGCGACCTCGCCAAGCTCACCGCGTCGGTGAAGAAGATCCTGCCCTTCATCGTCACCCCCGACTGGCGGCCGGGCAAGCTCACCGACAGCGCCGACCTGCGCGCGCGCTTCGCGCCGCCGGCCGAGCAACTGGCGCTCGCCCTGTGAAGGAGGTCGTGCTCGAGCGGCCCGGCGATTTCACCGAATGGCGCGGCGTGGCGCGGGCGCTGCTTGCGGGCGGGGTGGCGCCCGAGGATGTGAGCTGGCGCGGGGCGGAAGAAGGCGCGTCGCTGTTCGGCGACGAGGCGCCGGCGACATCGGCGGGCGCGGTGACGCTGCCGCGCGAATTGCTGGCGATGGCCGATCGGGTGATCTGTCATCGCGGCGCCGAGGTGCCCGCGCGGCTTTATCGCCTCGTCTGGCGGGCGGCGCGCGAGCGACAGTTGCTCGCGCGGACGACCGACGCCGATGTCGATTGGCTGCGCAAAACCGACAAGATGATCCGCCGCGACATTCACAAGATGCATGCGTTCGTGCGCTTCCGCCGATTGGGCGAGGGCGAAGGTCGCGAACGGTTCGCGGCGTGGTTCGAACCCGATCACCGGATATTGCGGCTGACCGCGCCTTTCTTCCAGCGGCGCTTCTATGGGATGGACTGGGCGATCGTCACGCCCGACGCGCGCGCGATCTGGCAGGACGAGGTGTTGACCCTTGGCCCGGGAGGGACGCGCGGCGAGGTACCCGACAGCGATGTCGTCGAGGATCAGTGGCGCACCTATTATGGTGCGATCTTCAACCCCGCGCGGGTCAAGATCGACGCGATGCGCGCCGAGATGCCGAAGAAATATTGGCACAATTTGCCTGAGGCTCAGGATATCGCGCCTTTGCTCGCGGGCGCCGGGGCACGGGTGGAACGGATGCGCGCGGCGGCCGTTTCGGCTGCGAACCCGCGAACGGAGAAATGGCGCACGCGCGTGGCCGACGACCTGCTTCTCGACGATGATCTGACCTCGCTCGACGCGGTGGCGCGCGCGGTGGGCGGCTGCACGCGCTGCCCGCTCCACTGCAACGCGACACAGGCGGTGGCGGGCGAGGGGCCGGCGGCGGCGAAGATCATGGTCGTCGGCGAACAGCCGGGCGATCAGGAGGATCTGCAGGGCCGGCCTTTCGTCGGCCCGGCGGGGCAGGTCCTGAACGAGGCGATGGGTGAGGCGGGTCTCGACCGGCGGCGGCTGTTCCTCACCAACGCGGTCAAGCATTTCAAGTACGAGCCGCGCGGCAAGCGCCGCTTGCACCAGAATCCGACGAGCGGGGAGATCGATATCTGCCGCTGGTGGCTCGACAAGGAGCGCGCGCTGGTGCAGCCCGAGCTGATCGTCACCTTGGGCGCGAGCGCGCTGCGCGGGGTGACGGGCAGGAGCGCGAGCATCAAGTCGATGCGCGGGCAAGCGCACGAACTGGCGGGGGGCACGAAACTGGTCGCGACGATCCACCCGTCCTTCCTGCTGCGCCTGCCCGACCGCGACCGCGCGGCCGAGGAGCGCGCGGCGTTCGTCGCCGACCTCGCCTGGGCGCGGAGCCTCGCCGCCTGATGGCGAAGGCCAAAACCTGGATCGAGCCGCATCCGCACGGCATCTATGTGAAGCCCGCCGATGTGTGGATCGATCCCTCGCGTCCCGTCGAACGCGCCGCCGTCACCCACGGCCACGCCGACCATGCGCGCAGCGGGCACGGATCGGTGTTCGCGACCCCCGAGACGCTGGCGATCATGGCGCTGCGCTATGGCGTCGATGCCGAGGCGAGCCATAATGCCGCCTTTCCCTATGGCGAGGGTTTCGAGCGCGGCGGGGTGCGCTTCAGCTTTCATCCCGCCGGTCATGTGCTGGGCAGCGCGCAAATCTTGATGGAATATGCGGGCGAACGGATTGTCGTCACCGGCGACTATAAGCGCCGCGCCGACCCGACCTGCGCGCGGTTCGAAGTCGTGCCGTGCGACATCTTCGTTACTGAGGCGACCTTCGGCCTGCCGGTGTTTCGCCACCCGCCGACCGGCGACGAGATCGCCAAGCTGATCGGCGCGGTGCGCGCCGAACCCGACCGCAGCGTGCTGGTCGGCGCCTATGCGCTTGGCAAGGCGCAACGGGTGATTGCCGAATTGCGCGATGCGGGGTGGGACGCGCCGATCTATATCCATGGCGCGCTCGAGAAGATGTGCCATCTTTACGCGGTGCATGGCATCGACCTCGGCGAGTTGCGGCTGGTGAGCGAGACCGAGAAGCCCGAGATGGCGGGGCAGATCGTGCTGGCGCCGCCGTCGGCGCTGAACGACCGCTGGTCGCGGCGGCTGCCCGATCCGGTCACCGCGATGGCGTCGGGCTGGATGCGCGTGCGCCAGCGCGCGCGACAGCGCATGGTCGAGCTGCCGCTCGTCATCTCGGACCATGCCGACTGGGACGAACTCACCGCGACGATTGCCGAGGTGAACCCGAAGGAGACGTGGATCACGCATGGCAGCGAAGACGGCCTGCTGCGATGGTGCGAATTGCATCAGCGCAAGGCGCGCGCGCTGCACCTCGTCGGCCGCGATCTGGAGGAGGAAGCGTGAAGCGCTTCGCGGCCCTGATCGACCGGCTGATCTACACGCGGTCGCGCAATTCAAAGCTCGCGCTGATCGTCGATTATCTGCGGCATACGCCCGATCCCGATCGCGGCTGGGCGATCGCGGCGCTGACCGAGAGCCTCGACTTTCCGGCGGTGAAGGCGGGGACGGTGCGCGCGTTGCTCGCGACGCGGGTCGACGAGGAATTGTTTCGCATGTCGCGGCACTTCGTCGGCGATACGGCCGAGACCGCGGCGCTGCTGTGGCCCGATGCGCCGGGGGCGAAGGACGATCCCAGCGTGAGCCAGGCGGTCGATGCGCTTGCGTCCGCGAGCCGCAGCGATGCGCCCGCCATCGTCGCAGGGCTGCTCGACCGGCTCGACGCCGACGGGCGCTATGCGCTGCTCAAATTGGCACTGGGCGGCATGCGCGTCGGGGTGTCGGCGCGGCTGGCGAAACAGGCGTTCGCGCAGGCGTTCGACGTGCCGGTCGACGATGTCGAGGAGCTGTGGCACGCGATCGCGCCGCCCTATGCGCCGCTTTTCGCTTGGGGCGAGGGGCGCGCCGAGCGGCCCGACCTCGCCGACGTCGCCTTCTTCCGCCCCTTCATGCTCGCGCATCCGCTCGAGGAGGAGAGCGTCGACCTCGCCGATTATGCCGCCGAGTGGAAATGGGACGGCATCCGCGTCCAGATCGTGCGCGGTGGAAGCGAAACGCGCATCTACAGCCGCGGCGGCGAGGAGATCAGCGGGGCTTTTCCCGAACTGGTGACCGCCTTCGACCAGGATGCGGTGATCGACGGCGAACTGCTCGTGCGCGGCGACGCGCAGGGCGGGCCCGAGAATCAAGGAGGGGCGGCAAGCTTCAACGCGCTCCAGCAGCGATTGGGCCGCAAGACCGTGTCGAAGAAGATGCTCGCCGATTATCCGGCGTTCGTGCGCGTCTATGATTTGCTCGGCGCTGATGGCGAGGATTTGCGCGCGCTGCCTTGGGAAGCGCGGCGGGCGAAGCTCGAAGCCTTTATGCCGCGCCTCGCCGCCAGCCATTTCGACCTGTCGCAGGTCATCGACGCGAGGGATTTCGAAGACCTCGCCGAACGCCGCGCGGGCGCGCGCGATGCGGCGATCGAGGGGGTGATGCTCAAGCGGCGCGACGCGCCTTATGTCGCGGGCCGCCGCGCCGGGCTGTGGTATAAATGGAAACGCGACCCGCTAACCGCCGATTGCGTGATGATGTACGCCCAGCGCGGCAACGGCCGCCGTGCGAGCTTCTATTCGGACTATACTTTCGGTTGCTGGTCGGATGGCGGCGAACTGCTGCCGGTGGGCAAGGCCTATTCGGGCTTCACCGACGAGGAGCTGAAATGGCTCGACAAATTCGTCCGCGATCACACGCTGAACCGCTTTGGCCCGGTGCGCGAGGTCGAGAAGTCGCTCGTGCTCGAGGTCGCGTTCGATTCGATCCATGCGTCGAAGCGCCACAAGTCGGGGCTGGCGATGCGCTTCCCGCGCATTTCGCGCATCCGCCGCGACAAGCCCGCTGAGGAGGCGGACAAGGTGGCGACGCTGCTGGCAATGGCGACCTGACAGCTTCGTCATTGCGAGGAGCCGAAGGCGACGCGGCAACCCAAGGCTGTGCAGGTCGCTCTGGATTGCTTCGCTTCGCTCGCAATGACGAGTGTTTGTCAGCCACGACCCCGAAATTTTGCCCGCGAAACCTTGCAACCGCCCTGCGCCATCCCGAGTTAGGAACCCCAAAACCTCCCCGATAAAAAAGGAAGACTGCCATGACGATCGCTCTCACCGTCCTGCCCTATGCCGAAAATGCGCTCGAACCGCATATCTCGGCCGAAACGCTGCAGACGCACCATGGCAAGCATCACAAGACCTATGTCGACAAGCTCAACGCCGCGATCGAGGGCACCGAACTCGCCGACAAGAGCCTCGAGGAAATCATCCACCACGCCGAAGGGTCGGGCAACAAGGGCATGTTCAACAACGCCGCCCAGTCGTGGAACCACGGTTTCTACTGGAACAGCCTGAGCCCCGACGCGACCGCGCCCGCCGGCGACCTCGCCGCCGCGATCGACCGCGATTTCGGCTCGCTCGACGAGCTCAAGAAGAAGCTGAAAGAGACCGCGATCAACCATTTCGCGTCGGGCTGGGCGTGGCTCGTCTCGCGCGACGGCACGCTGTCGGTCACCGACACGCATGACGCGGGGACCGAACTGGTCGCGGGCATCAAGCCGCTGCTCGTCGTCGATGTGTGGGAGCATGCCTATTATATCGACCGCAAGAATGTGCGTCCCGACTATGTCAACGCGACGGTCGACAATCTGCTCAACTGGGATTTCGCCGCCGAGAATTTCGCGCGCGAAGGCACCTGGACCTATCCGGGCTGATTTCGGCGGGGCGGGCCATCGGTCCGCCCCGTCCCCCCTTTCCCAAATGACCCCGAAGGGCTAGAGCGCGTTCGCCGGCCAGATTTCGGGGGACCATGCAGTATCGCAACGACATCGCCGGACTGCGTGCGCTCGCCGTCCTGCCGATCCTCCTCGTCCACGCCGGACTGACCGCGATCCCCGGCGGATTCGTCGGGGTCGACATCTTCTTCGTCATCTCGGGCTATCTGATCAGCCGCATCATCCTGAAGGAGATGGACGGCGATCGCTTCACGCTGACCGGTTTCTATCGCCGCCGCGCGCTGCGCATCCTGCCCGCGCTGCTCACGATGCTCGTCGTCGTGCTCGCGGTCGGCTGGTGGCGATTGTTCCCGCAGGACATGCGCGACCTGTCGTGGAGCGCCGCGGCGACCGCGCTGTCGGGGTCGAACATCTGGTTCTGGCGCACGGTCAATTATTTCGGCGACGCCGAACTCACCCCCTTGCTCCACACCTGGTCGCTGGGGGTCGAGGAGCAATTCTATATCTTCTATCCGTTGCTGCTGATCGCGCTGCGCCGCTGGCTGCCGCGCCATATCGTCGCGGCGCTGTGGGTGATCGCCGCGGCGTCGCTGGCGATCGGTTACGGGCTGATCCATATCAACAAGGCGGCGGCGAGCTTTTACCTGCTGCCGTCGCGCGCGTGGGAACTCGCGCTCGGCGGACTGGTCGCGACCGGCGGTTTCCCGGCGCTCGGTCCGCGGCTCCGCGCCGTGGCGGCTTGGACGGGGCTGGCGATGGTCGTCGCCGCGCTGTTCGTGATCGAGGAGGAGATGGCGTTCCCGGTGCCCTGGGCGCTGCTGCCGTGCATCGGCACCGCGCTGCTCATCGCCTATGGCGAGGCGGGCGGCACCGCGAAGCTGCTGTCGCTCGCGCCGATGCGCTTTGTCGGCGATATCAGCTATTCACTTTACCTGTGGCACTGGCCGGTGATGGCCTTCTGGCGCTTCGAGCGCGGGCTGACGCTCGACGCGGGCGAAATGGCGGCGACGATCGCGATCTCCTTCGCGCTCGCGATCCTCAGCTATCGCCTGATCGAACAGCCGTTCCTCGATCGCGGCAAGGCGTGGGCGACCGCGCGCGTGCTGTGGGCTGCGGTCGCCGCGATGCTGCTCGTTGCGGGCGCCGCGGCGCTGCTCGCGGTGCAGGCGGGCCGGACGCGGATCGAGGACCCGCGCATTGCGCGCGTGCTCACCTATCTCGACTATGACTATGCGCCCGAAGGAATAGCCCAGTTCCGCAACGGCATCTGCATGGCGAACAGCGACACGCCGCATTTCGACGTCGCCGAGTGCGCGACGCTGCGTCCCGACCGGCCGAACATCATGATCCTCGGCGACAGCCACGCCGGACATCTGGCGCGCGCGCTGGGCGAGCGCCTTGCGGACATGAATGTGATGCAGGTGACCGCGTCGGGGTGCCGGCCGGTATGGCCGACCGCGGGCGACCGGCGCTGCACCGAGGTGATGGAGATCGGCTTCGGCACGCTGCCGGGCAGTGGCCGGCTCGACCGGGTGATCCTGTCGGGACGCTGGCGGGCCGACGAGATGGACGGCCTGCTCCGCGCGGTCGCGCATATTCGCGCCAAGAGCGTCCCGGTCACCGTGATCGGCCCGACGGTCGAATATGACGAGCCGATGCCGCGCCTGCTCGCCCGCGCGATCGCGCGCGACGATTTTTCGATTGTCCGCAGCGGGCGCGATCCCGAACGGATCGCGCTCGACCGCGAGATGGCGCAGCGCGTCACGGCGGCGGGCGCGACCTATGTGTCGTTGCAGGCGCTCGAATGTCCGAAAGGCGTCTGCCCGCTGTTCGCATCGGACGGTTCGCCTTTCCATTTCGACTATGGCCACTATACGCTGCCGGCGTCGCGCGAGATCGTCGCGACATTCCCCATCGAAGCGATTGCCCCGGCCAAGCCATGACCATCAGCCTGTTCGAATTGTTCAAGATCGGCGTCGGACCGTCGAGTTCGCACACCGTCGGCCCGATGGTCGCGGCGCGGCGCTTTACGGTGTGGCTCGACGAGGCGGGGCTGTTGCCGAAGGCGGCGCATGTCGAGGCCGATCTCTATGGTTCGCTCGCGCTGACGGGGAAGGGGCACGCCGCCGACACCGCGGTGGTCGCGGGGCTTGCGGGCGAAATCCCCGCTTCGACCAGTCTGGCGGCGATCAAGGCGCATTGGGACCGGGCGGAGGGCGAGGGTTTCCTTTATTTGCTCGGCCGCCAGCGGGTGCGGTTCCAGCCGGCGCGCGACCTGCATTTCCAGATGCGGCAGCGCCAGCCGTTTCACAGCAATGCCTTGAGCTTCACGGCGCGCGACGGCGATGGCGAGATCCTCGCCAAGCGCATGTATTTCTCGATCGGCGGCGGCTTCGTCGTCGACGAGGAGGAGGCAGGGCGCAACAGCCGCGGCGCGGAGGACGAGGTCGAACTGCCCTATCCCTTCACCTCGGGCGCCGACCTGATCGCGATGGGCAAGGCGTCGGGCCTCAGCTTTGCCGAAATGATGTTCGCCAACGAAGTGCGTCACCGCCCGCCGAACGAGGTGACGGCGGGGATCGATGCGATCGCCGAGGCGATGGATGCCTCGATCGATGCGGGCTGTTCGAGCACGGGCCTTCTGCCCGGGGGGCTCAAGGTCAAGCGCCGCGCGCCGCAGATCGCCGACGACATCCGAGGCCGCCACGAAACCAATCTGATCGACCCGCTCGCGATGATGGACTGGATCAACCTGTGGGCGATGGCGGTGAACGAGGAAAACGCCGCGGGCGGCAAGGTCGTCACTGCGCCGACCAACGGCGCGGCGGGGATCATCCCCGCGGTGATCCGCTTCTACCGCCGCGGCTATCGCGGCGACGCCGCCGGGGTGCGAACCTTCCTGCTCGCGGCGGGGGCGGTCGGCGCGCTCTATAAGCGCAACGCCAGCATCTCGGGCGCCGAGGTCGGCTGCCAGGGCGAGGTCGGCGTCGCCTGCTCGATGGCGGCGGCGGGGCTGACCGCCGCGCTCGGCGGCACCAATGCGCAGGTCGAAAATGCCGCCGAGATCGGCATGGAGCATAATCTGGGCCTCACTTGTGATCCCATTGGAGGCCTGGTGCAGATCCCGTGCATCGAGCGCAACGCGATGGGCGCGATCAAGGCGATCGACGCGAGCCGCATCGCGATGATCGGTGACGGCACGCATGTGGTGAGCCTCGACACGGTGATCGCGACGATGCTGCAGACGGGGCGCGACATGCGGGATAAGTATAAGGAAACGTCGAAAGGCGGGCTGGCGGTTAGTGTGGTGGAGTGTTGAGGCTCCGTTTTGCGAACCCTTATCGTCTTTTGACGAGTAAGCGCTGGCGTTGGTACGCCAGCTCAATGAGCGCCTTCCCCATAGGCGTTGAAGCTTCCTCCCAGTCTAAAAGGAAGCGAGGATAATTCGGCGAAAATTCTTCGGAGAGCGACATCTGCTTTAGTTCGGCAAGTATGTTTTTGAGGATGTCGAGAGAGAAGGGGTCGTTTGATTCTCGTTCTTGTTTTTCGATAGCCTCTTCTACTTGGGCTACTGCTTCATCAAGCTTTGTCATGGTACGTCGCTAGGGTCAGGACCCATTGATTTGAGGTAGCGATTATGATTCAGGCGACCGTGAAG